>Ga0209826_1000369_pt1 | contig 32933 bp, 33 predicted proteins | sample GOMGulsemesocosm_5_FD_184637 | JGI IMG/M metagenome (GOLD analysis project Ga0209826, IMG submission 184637) | Methane-oxidizing microbial communities from mesocosms in the Gulf of Mexico - GOM15C Gulf of Mexico (SPAdes) (version 2) | ecosystem: Environmental > Aquatic > Marine > Cold seeps... | reverse complement strand
CAAAGCGATTGCAACGGATTACCAAGAGCAGATGGCGCTCTTGGGTGGATGATACTGTAATAACTGGTCTGCTAACCTTCAGATTATTCATACTCCGGGAGTATTAAAAAGCCTGCTTAGTCGCAGGCTTTTTAATGTCTGTATTTTATTTGAAGTTCTAAGGGCAACTGATGAACGTGCTGTATTTTTCTTGGCTGCTTCTATGAAATTGCCGGTTGTTACGCTTTTTGGGCTTGGATTGAGGCTGGATAAAAGCCCTCTGAGATTGTGTGCCTGCACGCTCAGCTTGGTGTTCTTCGCGCTTGTACTCACCAAAGTGGAAACTGAATTTGCGGGGCGTGCTTACGCGGCCTATACGGGGTTTATCTTGCGTCGTCGTTGTTGTGGTTGGCGCTCGTTGAGCGAACACGCCCTTGTTGGACTGACCTTGTCGGCGTGAGTGTTTGCCTACTTGGGGCGGCGATAATTTTCTTGGGGCCGAAATTATTGGTCGGTGGGCAGGGCTAGATTGAGCAATGGCCACAGGGGCTGGTTAAATATGGTAGTGGCTGGCCAAATTTAAGGTAAAATGAACGAATGTCGGGGTGTATAGCCGCTTAGTGATTGATCCCCATGATTTATTTATTGGATACGTGACACCATTATGAGTATTTCACTGCAAGACCAATTGCTGGGCGCTGGCTTGGTTGATAAGAAAAAAGCCAATACCATCTCCAAGCAAAAGAAAAAGCAGAAAAACGTCGATCGTCGCAGTAAGGATGAGAACATCAGCGAGGCCCAACAGCTGGCGCAGAAAACCAGAGACGATAAACTGGCTAAAGACCGCGAGCTAAACCAGCAGCGTAAAGCGGAAGCGGATCGCAAGGCGATTGCCGCCCAGATAATTCAACTGATCAACCTTAATAAGGTTGGTAAACGAGGTGATGTTGACTTCAATTTCAGCGATGGCAAGTCTATTAAGAAAATCAATGTCAGCCAAAAAATCTCTGATGAAGTGAGCCGTGGACGCCTGTGTATCGTTCGCCTAGGCGAAAGTTACGAGGTGGTGCCAAAGCCGGTCGCCGATAAAATTCGCGAGCGCGACGAAGATACTGTTGTAGTTTATAACCAGTCGAGCACGTTACAAAGTGTCGATGCGGGGGCTGAGGTGGGTGCGGATGACGATCACTACGCGCAGTTTGAAATACCCGATGATCTAATGTGGTAATCGGCTTGATTCACGGTGAGTTTGATTTACTGAGGGGGGCGAGACAATGTTATTGAGGGTATGCGCTTGGTTGACATTGGTGTTCTTGCTCTCGGTTGTGTTCGTCGCTGTCGCCTCAGCTGTTGGCTGGTTGCCAGCACTGGCGGATATCGGACGCTCAGGTGTTGGCATCGAGTTATCGTTGTTTTGGCTGTTGGGTTTGTTGGCGATGCTGGTCCACATAGCAGCGGCTTTGCTTGATATGGTCCGGGCGCATCACTGGGGCTGGTTGTTCGGCTCTTTTATTTTGGCGCCGTTCACGACACTTTATTACTTCTGGTTCATTAAACCCAAGTGATGCGTTGATACACTTAGGTTAATCTGAGCGATGGACATAAAAAAACCGGCCTAGGCCGGTTTTTTTATGTGTTGCTCTAAACGTTAGCAGGGTTAAGCGGCGCGGAGTTGCTGCTTAAAATTAATCTGCTTTTTATCTAGGTTGCTGCCGTCGAGCACAACGGTCACCGGTTGGTTAAGTTTCAGTGTTTGGGTCTCGCTGGTGAGGGTCATGCGCTCGGCGTCAAACTTATATTCTTTACTGTTTAAGCGAATGAAGCCCGATACACCGTTCTCGATCAAGTTAATGGCGATACCACCAGAGGTGACCCGTGAAACGGTGGCCTCAAGTGGTTGTGGTTTGCCGGCGAGCTTGTCCTGTAGCTCTTGCTCCTGCATGTACAGGCAGGTGAGCCACTGCTCCAAGTCGCGGGCGGCGCGGCGTGTTCGGCCGATACGTTCTTGCAGTCCAGCGAGCTCTTTATCACTCAACCCCGTCAGTGGCTGATTTGCCAGTATTGCTTTGATCGCTCTGTGGTTGAACAAATCGTTGTAGCGACGGATCGGCGAGGTGACGGTGGCATAATATTGCATGCCGAGACCCATGTGCGGTTTGGCTTCATGGGTTAGTTTCCCAGCCTGTAACATCAGTCGGCAGGCGGCGAGCTGGTTTTGAGCGGCTGCGCTGTCGTCTTTTTGCAGACTTTGGATGAGGTGGCGGTAACCGTCGAGCGTTTCTATCTCCAGTTCGGCGAGGGCGGGCAGGTCTTTGCCCAGCAGTTGCTTGATGGCCTCGGTGCGCTCCGCGCGAAAACCTGCGTGGGAGGAGAATATCCCCAGGCACTGTTCCAAATTGTTGTTACTGGCGTGCTGTGCGAAGAGATCACCGGCGCTGCGGTTGGTGGCCAGCATTGACTCTTCAACCAGCTGTTGTGCACGGTTGCGCTTCTGGCAAACGATGTTGTTAATGCGCATTTGCTCATTGAGCTGTAATTCGAAGTCGCTTCGATCTTCCATTAGTAGCATGTGTTCAGCGCGGTAAGCATTGAGAGCATTAGCGCAAGCATCCAAAGCGTTCAAGTGCTCGATCGTGTCGCTCGGTACCGCTGCACTGTTGTCGTTCTCGAGCAGGTCAGCGACCTGTTCATAGCTGAGTTTGTGGCGCGATGTAATCAGCGCTTCGCAAAAGCGGTATTCGCTGATATGCCCTGTACTCGTTATCTGCATTTGGCAGACGAGTGCTTGACGGGTTTCACCGGCAACCAGTGAGTAACGGCCATGGGCGAGAGCCTCGGGCAGCATGGTGACTGGACCACCCGCTAGGTATGTGGTGTTGGCTCGCTCTAGAGCGGCGAGGTCTAGTGGAGAACCTTGCTCGATATCGCTGCTGGGGTCTGCGATGGCGACACTCAGTGTCCAGCCCTGATCATTGGCTTCGGCGTGTACCGCATCGTCCATGTCTTGGGTGCTGGCCGAGTCGATCGTGACCAGTGGCAGGGCGGTTAAATCTTCGCGCCCTGCTGCGTCAATATCTTTTATTTCAATACCGTCAAGCTGTTCGCTGGCCGCTTGGTTCCAAGTATTAGGGAGCTGGTGCTTGCGTTGCGTAACCTTGTGTTCGATGCCGATATCGGTGTCCTTGCCGAGAATGTCGACAATTTTCACCTGTGCCTTGCCGTCTTCAAAAGGATGGCGAGTAACTAAACACTCGAGAAAATCCCCTTCTTCGGCATTAGCTCGCGCTTTAGGGGGAATAAACAACCAGCGGTTGAGCTGCGGCATGTCGGTGGCGACAAAAAAGCCTTTGCCACGGATCAGATAGCGGCCAAAGACCACCTTTAAAGGGCTTTCGAGCAGGGAGATTAACTCTGCGTCCCATTTATCTTTGTTGTTTTCGTTTTGTGTCAGGCTCGCCTCTACCCGATCGCCGGGGAATACTCGCGACATGGCGTCGGGGGGTAAAAATGCCTCTCTGCCATCATCGAGCACAACAAAGCCGAAACGGCTCTGGGTACCGCGAACGGTACCTTGTTGAATGTCTTTATCGGCAAGGATACCGGCTTTGAGTTGATTCAGTTGGGACAGGGCATTTGGGTCAAGCATGAAGTTTCCTAGCACTACGAGTATCTATAGAGGGGCAACATGATATCAAACCTGCTCCTTAGATGCAGCGCGATAGATGGGTAATCCGTTTAGGTCGTTTTAGACGCCGGAGAGTGGGGGCCAGCTACTTTGTATAAAGTAATAAAAAGTAGAGGTTTTAGATCCCTAAGCTACACTCAAGTGAGTTGGTAACGGTTCATTATCTAGGGGGTTAGCTCGGCTTATGGAACTCATCTCGGGGTTATCCCCGCTGTCACTGGTGCTTATCGCAATAATAATGATCATGACTGTTTGGTTTGTTGGGCCCGGTTACAACAGTAACAGCGCGGCCCATTCGCCGACGATTTTGACGTCAATGGGTATCTTCGGCACGTTCCTAGGGGTTGCGCTAGGCCTGTCGTATTTTGATACCAGCGATATTCAGTCCAGCGTACCCGGTTTGATCGATGGCCTTAAGACGGCTTTCTGGACATCCATCGCGGGCCTGTTTGGCGCGCTTATGGTTAAGTTTCGACACTTAACTGCGGTGCTAAAACAGCGGCAGGTGGAGGAGCAATATCGTGCGGCAACGGTTACGGACCTCGCTAATATTCTGGGCGATATTCGTGATTCCCTGACAAAGCCTGAAGCTGGCGGCCTGCGCTTGGCGCTTGATGAAATGCAGCAACAAAATTTACAGAAGTTTGATGAGGTGAAGCTCAGTCTTGAGGTGCATCAAGACAAGATGGTGGCGGCCAATACGAAGGCGCTGATCATGGCGATTGAGACGGTTATGCAGGACTTTAATGGTCAAATTAATGCCCAGTACGGAGATAACTTTAAAGAGCTTAACCAAGCGGTTGGGCGGATGTTGATATGGCAGGAAACCTATAAGAAAGAGCTGGAAGAGCTGTTGACGACGCAGCGTTCGAATGGAGATCTACTCGATAAAGCCAGTTCAGCCTATGAAAAGATGGTCCGTCACTCGGAGGTGTTCACCAAAGTATCGAGTTCATTGGGGCAGATGCTGGATGTCTTGCAGACCCAAGCGGAAGGCATGGATAAATACTTGGAACAGCTGGCGAAAGTCGCTAATCAAGCCAGTGAGGGCCTGCCTTCGCTGGAGAGACAGATCTCCTCGCTGACCACTGATTTAGCCGACAGTGTACGAACCAGCCAGGCTCACATCAGCGAGCAGATGACTGCATCGGCGGAGGCGCTGCGTCTCACCTCTGCGACCATCAACCGTAAGCTCTCTGAAGCGATGGCCATGTCTCAGCACGGGTTGACCGAACGTATAGGCCAGATGGTGGAGCGCACAGAATTACAGGTTATGAAGTTGGATGACGCGATGGAAGATGAGTTGACCAAGGCATTGAAGACGTTTGGTTATCAGCTCACCTCATTGTCAGAGAAATTTGTCAGCGATTATGGGCCACTGACCGATAAATTACGGGACTTGGTGGCGATGAGTGAACAGCTACCAGAACCTAATGCTGAACGCACCATGGTCGCAGGGTCTAAGACCGCGTCAGCCTAACGGACAGGGAATAAGTATGGCCAATGAGTTGGATTATTCTTCGGGTCACGAAGTTGAGCACGAAGAGCATTGGGTGGCGGTGAGTGACTTAATGGGTGGGTTGATGATGGTCTTCCTGCTTATCGCGGTGGTCTACCTTGTGCAGTTAGAAGTTGAATCACAGAAGATCAAAGACGTAGCGATCCTCTATGACCGCCTGCGCACCCAACTGTATGAAGACCTACACGATGAGTTTCGCGATGATCTTCCGCGCTGGGGCGCGGAGTTAAATAAAGATTTAAGCCTACGTTTTTACAATACTGAGGTGTTGTTTGCCCATGGTGATGCGACGATCAAACCCGCGTTTAGGGGCATTCTCGATGATTTCTTTCCTCGTTATGTGCGTATTATTACCTCTGACAAATACCGCGAAGACATTCTTGAGGTGCGTATAGAGGGGCATACCTCCAGTGATTGGGGGGCCGCCCGCAACACAGATAATGCGTATATAAAGAATATGGCCCTATCGCAGGCGCGCACACGCACCACCTTGGCTTACCTATTGGAGTTACCAAGGGTAAACGGTAATAAGACCTGGCTGAAGGAGCACCTTACGGCCAATGGTTTGTCTTCATCGAAGGTGATCTTTGATGCTGGTCAAGCGGAGGATGGGATTCGCTCAAGGCGGGTTGAGTTTCGCTTGCGCACTGACGCGGAATCACGCATTGCCACGATTCTAAAGGACATGTAGATCTTGTTTTTACCTGACTTCTTACAGTTTGAGCCTTTCAACCGGTTACGTAGCGATATGGGCGCCGAAGAGCTGGGGGACTTTACTTTCTTTGACCCCAAGCGACACGTGACAGGTTTGGAGCGTTTGAGCTTAGGCAATGAAGGTCTTGAGGTCGCGGTGTCTGAGCTGCGAGTGCTTAATGATTTTACCCTCGCTTATAAGGACTGCCGAGTAGTGCTGTACGCCCATGCAGATGAAACATCATCTAGCGAACAGAATACGGGGGCGATAGTTTTTTATCATCTGGCTGATTGCCCTGTCGTTATGGATTTACGAAACGTCGATCCGGCGCTTTCGAGAGAGGGTTCATGGCATGTGTACAGTAACGGTGAGGCGCTGGGAGTAAGAAACCGAGTATGCAACCAGTGTCTACAGCGGTTACGTTATCAGAATTTTGACGCAGTGAGGCAGCGTCACCGAGAGTACAGTGAGCGAGTAGAGGATGCCTTTAGTCTGGCTGACTTCTTTAAGCGCTACCCCTCCTATCCTTTGGCTGACTCAGAGCAAGCCCCGGTTTTCTAAGGCTTTAATTACCGCTTCATCTAAGGCAGTCTATCTGTACTTAAGGGCGTGCCTTGGGCCTGTTTCGGTCAATCGATCTAGCCTCTGCGCTTGAACATTATGAAGGGACCTGTGATGGACGATCGACTACACGGCTTGGACCTCTTGCGGGCCCTGATGATGTTGCTTGGCATTGTGTTGCACGGTGCACAGATGTATATGACCATGGAGTTGGGCTTTGATTACTACGTAGACCCCGTGTCCTCCTCATCGATGGATGCTCTTTTGATTACCATCAACACCTTCAGAATGCCGCTGTTTTTTTTGTTGTCGGGCTTCTTTGCGGCCATGATTTTCTCACGTCGACAGCTCAGCGGCATGGTTGAAAACCGCTTGCGGCGCATTGCGCTGCCGATGTTGTTTTTCTTGCCGCCCTTGTCGTTGGTGTTGAGCGTGCAGTGGATCGTTGCCACCAATCTTACTGAGGCGGGTCTGTTGAGCTTGGACACCGGTTTACTTAAGTACCCCTACCTGCTCTGGAACAATACCCATCACCTGTGGTTTCTCTATTACCTGCTGATTATTTTGAGTGTTATCGGTCTGGCGACGATTGTTTGGTCGAGGTTGCCTGCGTCGGTGACCGAAGCGATCGGCCGTATGCTAATCCGCCTGCCTATTGTGGGCAGTAGGGTGTTGGTTGTTCTTGGACTTATGTTTGGAGCGATGGCCTACCACCGTTACGTTGGTCGTCTCGGTGGTAATATCATTTGGCAACCCTACTGGCCCAGTGTTGCTTTCTTTGGCGTGTGTACGCTGTTGGGCTGGGGTCTCTATTTCCGGCAGGCGCTGTTGTCGGTGTTTGCTAAGCGCTGTTGGGGTTATCTGGGGGTTGCAGTGCTGTCTTTAGGTGTGGCGCTTTGGGCCTTTTTAAGCCAGGGGGAGGCTGGTGGCGAGGTTTATACGACTCGCCACTCCGTATTGGTGTTTTCTAACGGCCTGTCTGTCAGCTTTTTCATGGCTGCATTTCTTGGGTTGTTTTGCCGCTACTTTAATCAGTTTAACCCTAAGGCACGCTACCTCAGTGACTCTGCATATTGGACGTTTCTATTGCATCAGCCAGTGTTACTGCTATTAGCTATTCCTATGTACGACTGGTCTGTGCCAGCGGAGGTGAAGTTCTTAATCGTTAGCTTGGGGACCTTCGCGTTGTGCACGGTCAGTTATCACTACTGGGTCAGAAATACGGCGATTGGGGTGTTATTAAATGGGCGTCGCTATGCCCGCCGGCTACCCCGCGGGTATAATGCAGTTTAAGTTTATTGATACCCACGAGACCTAGCATGCAGATCCAGAGAGCCATTGAGAGCAAATTAACCGACGCCTTTGCCCCCCAAGAGCTACAGGTGGTGAATGAGAGTCACATGCATAATGTGCCGCCAGGCTCTGAGTCGCATTTTAAGGTCGTACTTGTCTGTGACGCGTTTGCAGGACTGCGTCAGGTTAAGCGGCACCAGCTGATATACGCTGAGCTGAGTGAAGAGTTGGCGGGTTCTGTACATGCGTTGGCATTACACACCTATGCCCCCGCTGATTGGCCTGGAACCTCTGTGCCTCAGTCGCCAGACTGTCTTGGCGGTTCGAAGTCGTCATAGCGGCACCCTTGCTCTCGTAGCTGAGTTGATTTAGCGCAAGTAAACCTCAATCGGCGGCGCATGATGCTGTGCATTTTTTCATCATTTGGCTACAATGCGCGCCCTAGTTGATACCCCCACTGTTAATAAGTTTATTACGTATGATTGTTGTTGCCGCTCTTTATCACTTCGTTTCCCTACCTGATTACAAGGAGCTTCAGCAGCCCTTGGCTGCTCACTGCAGTGCGCACGGGGTCAAAGGTACGTTATTACTGGCCTCCGAGGGCATTAATGGCACCATCGCGGGTACTCGCGAGGGAATTGACAGTGTCTTGGCGTATTTGAATGCCGATGAGCGTCTCGCGGGTTTTTCCCATAAAGAGTCGTTTGATAGCGAAATGCCATTTGTACGCATGAAGGTTAAGCTCAAGAAAGAAATTGTGACCATGGGGGTCGAGGGTATTGATCCGCTGCAGGTAGTGGGCACTTACGTCGAGCCCAAGGACTGGAATGATCTGATTAATGATCCTGATGTTGTCTTGGTGGATACACGTAACGACTATGAGTTTGAGCTGGGTACTTTCAAGGGGGCGTTAAACCCGAACACCAAGAGCTTCCGTGAATTTCCGCAGTATGTGGCCGAAAACATGGATCCCGCGAAACAGAAAAAAGTAGCGATGTTCTGTACCGGTGGCATTCGTTGCGAGAAGTCTACGGCCTATATGAAAGAGCAGGGCTTTGACGAGGTCTACCATCTGAAAGGCGGTATTTTACAGTACCTTGAGGATGTACCGAAGGATGACACCACTTGGGAAGGTGAGTGCTTTGTCTTCGACAATCGAGTCAGTGTTGATCACGATTTACAGCCAGGCGATTATGATCTGTGTCATGGGTGTCGTGAGCCAATTACGCAAGCGGATAAACAGTCTGAGAAATACACGTTAGGCGTGAGTTGTCCGCGTTGTTTTGATACTCAGACAGAGGATCAGCGGGCTCGTTTTATGGAGCGTCAAAAGCAGATTCGCCTGGCAGCCGAGCGTAATGAAGAGCACATAGGCTCTAACCTAGATGAACAGCGTCACAAAAAGCGTCAGCTTCAAGAGCAGCAGCGTGAAGCGACTCGTCTCCGCCTCAATAAGGGCGCGGCAAAGCGGGACTAATTCAGTCGCTGTATAGCTTCAATCATTCTAAGTGGAATGAGAGCGTAGTCTAGAATTTAAGGCGACATGCAATTATATGCTTGTCGCCTTTTTTCTAGGGTTGGATTAATAACCGAGCCTAGTGTTACGTGTGAGAGAGGGAGTTCAATATGGCGTCTAGGCAATTCATTTTCTGTGATCTTTGTAATGTGATGGGCATTCGTTTAATTGAGGAACGCCGGAATCGCTTCCGTGCTGGGGGGCGGCGACGTGTCGATGGTCGGGCTTGGATTGAAGGCTCGCGAACAGAGGCGAAATTAAAGGGGTGGTGTGTTGATGATAACGATCACGATGTTTGCGCTCAGTGTCATGAAAAGGGTCTAGATGAGACTCATTTTCATTATATTAAAAGCAAACCTGTATCAAGTAACTTACTCCAGAATCACTAGATGTATAGGGAGCAATCTCAGACGCGTTAATAATTTAGTGTGAACTCTGGGCATAGTCGCTTAATCCCATTATCATCTATATAGCATGATTTTGAGTTCAGTGATGAACTCGGTTTAAGCATGCTCATAGGATTCTTGGGGTAGGCGCTGTATTTGGTTTGTCAGCCTAGGAACCAGCAGGGATAAAGCTGATTGGGATAAGTATTGCTGATACTGGCCGTCGTCCATTGGTGGACGGCTGTGCTTTTATGGCGATACAAACATAATAAAAACAAACAGTGAAAGAAATATTATCTATGAATTTTGATACTTGGTCGGTAGACCTAAAAACGGCTTCTGCAACCCATGAAAGTGGGTTCCGCCTCGAGGTCGAGGGTAACCCTAAAGACCCTAGCGCAGTGAACCCAGGGCGCTTTCCTAAAGAGTTGTCGGGCATAGAGCAGGTACGTTTGTTACGTATCGGTGTGGAGGCCATCGCCAAGGCCGCAATGACTCAGAGTTCGGCACCGGCGATTGCGCCTAAACCACGAGTCTCAAAGAGCAAGCCGACACGCCCAGTTTTATCTCTTAAACGTAAGATTGTAACTGAAGACGCTTGATGTCCATGAGGCGTGGCTCTTTCGGGGGCTGAGTCGGCGCAAATAAAAAAGCCCCGATGGCATATGCCGTCGGGGCTTTTTTTATGTTGGTATTAGAGGGTGAGGCTAGCGGTATACTACCTGACCACGTAGAAGAAGCAGTGTTTGGTGCGCTTCCACAAGTTGAAACAACTGGTTAAATTTCTCTTCAACGACGGTGTCGTTGTTGCCTGACGGGTCTTCGGTGTATGTGACACCCGCAATCAATGAACCGAGTTCGTTGGAGACAGAGTTGATAGCATCAAAAATATCGTCTGTGGTGGCTTCGTTTCTGAACAGGCGTTTGTGTTCACTAGTGGCGCTTAGGTAGCCGTCACATTCTTGTAGCCAGTCTTGACGCTGTTTTAAGAAGCGCTGGATATTTCGCATACCGCCTCGGTGACGAGAGGCCAGTTGTTTGTCTTTATAGTGTTGCAGGCTCTTAATCGAACTGGTCATGAAATCAAGTTTGATGTCATTGCAGTACTTTTCGGTGAGGTAGCTGGGGAAGCTGCTCTCAGCGAGTGTACCAAAGCTGGAGGTTAGGCCAATGATAAGTACCGCAAGTAACTTTTTCATGGTGTGCCTGTTTCAATATTTATTATTATTAAGCTTCACGATAGTGTGAAGTCTGTCAAACTTACTTTCATCCATATAAAACCTGAACGCCAGTAGTGTCAAGGACTTTTTACGTGCCATTTTGTTGTTTTAGCTGCCTGATCGACACGGTGGGTAAACTCATGGGGTCGGATGGGGGCGTCAGTGTTATTGAGGGCTTGAGGTGGGAGGCCGCAGGCCTATTGAGGGCCTCCCACTGCGTGTAAATTAAACGGGGGTGGGGCGTTGTTCGCCGAAGTAACTAAGAAGGTCTGGGATAAAGCGTTTCAGGGTTAACACCATTAACGCAAAGTCCGCGTCAAACTGTGCCGCTTTGTCTCCGTCACTGCTGTCTTGGGCTTCGCTGATCAACTGCTCAGAAAATTTCAATCGCTTAATCGCGAGGTCATCTTGTAAGATGATTTGCAGCGTATCTTGCCAGTTGAGAGCCAATTTGGTGACTTTCTTGCCGCTGTCCAGGTGTCGCTCTATCTCTTCGCTGAGCAGGTCTTGGTTCTTACACCGCAGAATACTACCGTCTTCGGTCATCTCTTTGAGCTCGCACTCGTTGCCGAGCACTAAGCCCTCAGGTATACCGCCATCTTTTAGCCATTGGCTCATCAACAAACTTGGCGACTCTGTTGTTTGTACCGGCACAACCGGTAGGCTGCCGATGGTTTCACGCAGCTTTTTCATAAAGTCTTCGGCTTTGCCTATAGAGCTGCTGTCGATGCAGAGCCAGCCATTTTTCACGTCAATATAGGCGAATTGTCGGCTCGATTTTGTGAACGCCATTGGCAAGCAGTCGTGGATTATGTCGTCTTTGAGTGAGTCTTTTTCTTTGCGATAAACACGGCGATCTTCTTTCGCTTCAATCTCGCTGACCTTGTCGTCAAGTTTTTCACGTATCACGCCAGCGGGGAGGATTTTCTCTTCTTTCCTCAAACATAACATAAGGCATCCATTGGCGCTGTGCGTGCGTAATTCGCTGAGTTCGCCCATAGGGGGGACCCACCCGGAGCGACTTTGCTCATTTCGACCACAGCGTTGAAAAGCTTCCTTTTCCAGTAGGAGTTCAAGCTCGTCCTGTTCGTTATCAAAGGGGGCGGTAAAACGGTAGAGAAGAATATTTTTAAACCACATAAAGTGCTATTACCAATCAGTCGTGTGCTTGCGGGCCGTGCAGGTGCCGGCGTTGTGTTGTATTAAGCCAGGGCCTTGCCAATAAGAGCCAATATGGGTTCTGGCAGGGTTAAGGCGAGGGCGGCACTGTGCCCATTATCAGACATCTTATTCCAGGTCTTTTGAATGATATCAATGAGCTTGGCTTCGTCATGCTTGGTCGCGAATTCTTCGAGATGATACTCGATGAACACGAGGCAGATGACGTCTTCGAGGGTTTGTACTTCCGCGTCACGCTTGAGCCGCTTCTTCTGCAGAAGTGAAGACACGCGGGCTTGCTCATCATCACTGTAGCCAGCCGAGGCCATCAGCGTCGCAGTGGTGCTCGCGTGGAATTTTGCCAGCTCAGTGCGCCATGTTTTGTAGCCCACCTTGTTCATTGGGAAGTCTTTACGGGCCAAGCACCAGCGCTTTATGTGCTGGGCGCGGCTGGCAATTTTCAGCAGTTCTGACGCATCGGGCGCGAATACGTTCAAACGTTCGCTCATTCGCTGCCCGTAAAGCAGTTCTTTGGCAATACTGTTGCCCTCAAATACAACCTGATTGGGGTCCTGTTGGTTTTCGCTGTCGATAGCGGCCAGCATGGCCTCGAGTCGGGAGTTGGTCATTTGTTAGCCTCTGGTCTATACCTCTAAATGGCGAAAATGATGAACCTCGCCGTTGCTAGCTGACTATTTTCGATGCTTTCAGGCTATTTGTAAAAGATTTAATTCAGATCAAAAACTCAGGGACCCGGAGCGGGTTAAATAGACCCATTAATTCAAAGCTCTTCCGTAGGAAAATAAGGGAAAAACATGAAAACTCTGTGTAAACCTCTCGCTCTCGTGGCCGCCGTAACCGCTGCCATGATGTCTACTCAAACCATTGCTTATGAAGCAGGCGACTTTATTGTGCGCGGCGGTATTACTCAGGTTGAAGCGGACGCCAGTAGCTCAACTGTAGAGTCAAATGGCGGCGCTGTTGCCGGTGCCTATGTGACGGTTGATGACGCAACTCAACTGGGCCTGACCTTGATGCACATGCACAGCTCTCGTGTCGGTATTGAATTGTTGTTGGCGACACCGTTTAAGCATCGGGTAAGTGCTACAGGTACACTAGCGGATATGGGGGTTGATGAGGTTGCCGAGGTTGAGCAGCTGCCGCCGACGCTGAGCGTTATCTACTATCTGACCGAAGGCTCCAAGTTCCAGCCTTACGTGGGTGCGGGCATCAACTACACGTTGTTCTTCAGTGAAGAGTCAAAAATAGGGGGCGGTGCCGACCTGGACGATTCTTTCGGTTTAGCGTTGCAGATCGGCGCCGACTACCAGATCAATGACAACTGGCATGTCAACGCCTCGGCGCGCTGGATTGACATAGAGACAGACGCCACCTTGACGGATACGGCTTTGGGTCGGGTGACGACGACGGTTGATATCGACCCAATGGTGTACAGCGTGATGTTGGGTTACCGCTTTTAATTAGAGTGGTTATGGAATTTGAGTTTATAGCCTAATAAGGAGGCCCATTCGGGCCTTTTAATCGAGTGGGGATTAATCAGTGGCAGCGGCTTTAGCCACTTGCTTGAGACCTTCCATATCGGCGATACAAATGTCTTTTTTGTCGACAACCAGCAGGCCGCTTTTTTGAAATCGGCCGAATACACGACTGACGGTTTCAATTGTCAAACCTAGGTAGTTACCTATATCGGAGCGCGACATAGGTAGGCGAAAGTCGGTAGCGGATAACTGGCGTCTATGGTTTCGACTGGAAATACTCAGTAGAAGGGCAGCGACTCGCTCGTCGGCGCTGTTTTTACTGAGCATGGTGATGAGTTTTTGGTCGTTGGTGATTTCTTTGCTCATCAATTGGAAAAAATGACGCTGCATGGTTGGGATCTTCAGGCTTAATTCCTCTAAGCGAGAGAATGGTATTTCGCAGACCGAAGCGGTTTCCAGCGCGCTTGCGGTATTGGTGTGGCTGTTGTGTGCGAGCCCATCCATACCAATGATTTCGCCGGGAAGGTAGAAACCCGTGACCTGCTCCTGTCCGTCGTTGGTAATTGTTACCGCTTTTAATGTGCCTGAGCGCACGGCGTATACAGACTGAAAGGTGTCCCCTGCGCGATAGAGGTGATCGCCCTTTTGCAGTGGGCGGCCACGCTGAATTATTTCATCGACCCGGTTAATGTCATCTATTTGTAAACTGATGGGCAGACAAATTGCATTGAGGCGGCAGTCGCCACATGACACTGTGGGGTTGTGATGGCAGCGGCTGCTGTCATGGCTTCTAGACGTGGTGATCGTGCCTGACATAAATACACTCAAATTTGGGTGTTGGGGAAGACTCAAGTCATATGCGTATGTATGGGCTGGTGCGGTGCAGGGCTTATATTACGCAGACATTCAGCATTTTCCTACACTCACTGAAGGAGGTAAAGCGGACGTAGGAATTAAATCCCTTATTTTCTTATGGTTTTTTGGGTGTGGGAGTTTTTACCCCGTGGTACTGGGGGTATAACGCATGAAAAGGTGGCAGATTTCTTCGAGGTAAGTCACGCCCAGCAGCGTCAGTTTGCAATGCTGTTCATTAATAATGAACAAATTCAGCAGCGGTTGGGTCAGCTGATGTTGATGCATGTACAGGAGTGCTAAAGGGTGTAGGTCGTAGCGGCCCGCTAAATACTTGAGGTCTAGTCGGTGGTAGCAAAGTAGGGCATCGGTAATAAGTTTTACGTGAGGTTGACTCTCTATTACCGTTTTTGAGGAGCCGCGCCGTGCTGGGCTATTGAGATAGTGTTCTAATGTGCTGGGGTTGCGGTCATAGCTCCAGCCCTCTTGGCTGATGTTGCCTGGTCCAAGACCCAACACGCTACTAACGTTGACTGCATTATAACCCAACCAAGTTTGGCTCAGGCGTTCTTGGGTTTGGGCGCAGGCCAGTTCATGGTGTGCCTTTACGAAGCAATCATTACCGAGAACTCGATAGCCTTTGGTGCGCATGCCTTGTAACAGCTGGTTGAATTCGGTTGCGCGTAACCTGGTCGGGCGGCGTGTGTCGAGTGAATGGAATCTAACGAGGTCGGGCATCTTATCTATGCTGGTAAACGCTCGTTGAAGGCGCGTGTGTAAGTCTAGACAGGGCTGCTCCAGCGTGAGTTGAAACTGTTGGTATTGGTAGTCGTCGGCTAAGGCTCTTAGGTCGCGAAGCTCTTGGACCGTTGTAGGGGATCGAGAAGGTTCGATCACCTCTAATCGATTAAAACCTAAGCCTTTGAAGAGAGCGGCTGCATCTTCTTTTTGTGTGTCGTTGTGTAAACGTACGCAGTATTCAGCCTGCTTGTGATCACTGAGGCGGTAGGATCGACCAAGGTGGTACATGACCTCAGTGATCTCGGCCTTGTCCATTTGCGCAAGAGGGATATGCCAGTGGAGCATAGTGACTTGGCGCCTGTGGTGTTCGGGGCCCTTATGCTGTAGCTCGCGAATGTAGGCATCGACGAGGGATCGATTTACACTGGGTGTTGACTGGGACGAAAATTGGTTGGATAAACACAGCGCCAGGGGTCTTATATTTACGACGCGCTGTAACGCTGATGTTGGGTGCTCTTCAGTAACCGCTAGTGGAGCTTTTGACGGATTTGAGTTGTTCGGCATGCTTAAACATTGCTGTAACCAGCTTTGAACTAAACTTAAGCTCGCACACTCCAAGGGCGGATTTTGTGGGTGTGTATTTGATATGGCCGCCATGGGGTTATCCCTCCATTTATGAAGGTCTACATAATAGAACTTGGCGTGATAGAGGGTTTGATGTGCGTCAATAAATAGGTTGCTAGCGCTTTTTGATTCCTTAAATCAAGCGATTATATTTTTCGCTATAGTTAAGGTTGATAACGTTTAATAACGCGATTATGCTCCTGCATACTGATATGTTCCCCTAGCCTTTAAGCGATAGCAGGGTTCTGTTTTACGTGGTCTAGAGTTAACTTTAAGGAAGAGTGAGATGTCTAAAGCTGATACGTTGTTTGTGGTTGTCGATCCTACACAGGATGAGCATATTGCTCTTCAGCGAGCCATTATCACGGCAGGTCTTCGTTCGCCGGCACCCAAGTTGAAGGTGTTCATTGGTGTAGACCGTGACGCAACCGAGATGGGAGCCGAAAACTTAAACCTTTATCGTGACAGTGATTGGTTTCAAACTTTACGCAAGCCCTTAGACGATGCAGGCTTGGATTTTACCATTATGGCCTGCTGGGCCGATGCTTGGCACGACGCGATTTTACAGGCGGCTAAGCGAACACAAGCAGATCTTATCTTAGTGCCTGACTATTCAGCCACGAGCCATCGCAGCCGTTTGACCGACGCTAAATGGCAGTTGCTGCGTCATTCTAAGTGTCCTGTTTTATTAGTGCGTCCGGGCTCTAGAAAAAAGCGTGAGATTATTCTTGGTGCTGTGAAAATGCAGGAGACCCGGGGTGAGTACACGCGCCTTAATGAAATTATTATTGCGCGTGGAAAGTGGATGGCGCAGGCGTATGACGCAGACTTCCATGTGGTCAATGCTTATTCTGACTCCCTGCATTACCCTGATCGCGGTAATATGACCCGTAAAACGGGTATAGATACTGAGAATTTACACGTCATGCAGGGGTCGCCTGAAGACGTCATTCGCCAAGTTGCTGAAGAGATTGATGCCGATGTCGTGGTGCTCGGTGTATTGCCGCGTCGCGGCGGGCTGCTGGCGATACGAGGTAATGTATCAGAGCGGATTATAGGTACTTTGCGGGACAGTGATGTGATGACGTTTAGCTAGTGCACGATCGCCACCTGCACACGTCACGAAAAAAACCCTGACATCGTCAGGGTTTTTTCGTTTGGCTTCTAAGTTGCGGTGCTCCCCGAGCATGCTGAGCCGTAAGTACTCAGGAGGCTAGGGCGTGGCTTTCTTGAATATGACTGTTCTATTTCGTGTTTCATAAGTTCGTCTTGTCTTTAAATTTTGCTTTGTACATGACATCACTTAATACGCTCATCTTTACTATTGAATGCGGGTTGAATATTCATCGCCCAGCACCTCGTTTCTACGTAAGAGGGCTTGGAAATTGTATGGGGTAAGCTAGAGTGAGATTGTTGGTATTTCGCCTCCAGTATATAGATGGGGGGCTACACTCTTAAGTTGTAACCGATAATTGATGAGTGTTTTACTTTTGAGTGTAGGATCAGCGCGCTATGTTAAGCCGTTTGGCTGGTAGCATTTGGTTAACCCCCTTTAAAGCCTTACTTCAACAGTAAGGCTATTTCTCCAGAATTTGTGTGAGTGTATGGCAACGGATATTAAACAGGAAAATCGACGGCTTAAAAAAACGGTGCAATCGCTGCTGGATCGTATCGATGAGAATCATCAAATTGAGCATCACTTTCACGAATTTGAATTTGAAATGCTGGGTTGCAGGGGGCTGCCTGAGTTACTGGAGTTGTTGCTGGTCGGCGCGCGCGAGCACTTTGAGTTGGTCGACGTGAGTTTGATCCTAGTGGATCGAGATTACTCCACGCGAGGACTGCTGGGTACTCTTGGTATTGGCATGTTTGAAAACCGCTTACAGCTGCGCCACAGTGATGACTTTGCGCTTACTCTTTATCAGAATAAGGCAGAGGTTGTATTAGGCCCATTGGACGCGCTGGCCGCGAGTCGGCTCTTCCCAAAATCTGCTGAAAAAGTCGCCAGCGCTGCACTCTTACCGCTAGAGCGACAAGGACAATTGATTGGCAGTCTGCATTTTGGAAGTGCGCTCGAGCAGCGTTTTTCGCCTGATAAAGCCGTGGATTTTTTGCATCACTTGGCTTCAATCTGCGCTGTGTGCATCGATAACTCACTGTCCCGTTCACATTTGCATTATCAAAGCCAAATTGACCGCCTGACACGAGTGAAAAACCGTCTGTGTTTTGAAGAGGAATTTTCCAAAGAGCTCGAGCGAGCGGAGCGTCATAAAGAACCCATGAGTTGTCTATTTGTCGATGTTGATCATTTTAAAAAAATTAATGATCGCTATGGGCATCAAGCTGGAGACCTATGTTTGAAAGCCGTGGCAGACGCCATTGGTCAGCAGCTGCGTAAGACCGATATTCTGGCGCGCTACGGAGGTGAGGAGTTTGTGTGTTTGCTTCCTAAGTGTGACACTTCTGCCGCGCAACTGATCGCGGAGCGGGTGCGAGTAGGTATCGAGCGTCTTAAAATGGCGGTAGCGGGTGAACAGGCGATTTGCCCTACCGCCTCGGTAGGGCTCACTTGCTGGACCCCAGCGGGCGAGAGGGTGGTGGATTTAACTCGCCTCGGGCAACGTTTATTGGCCTGTTCCGATGAAGCCATGTACGAAGCTAAGAGTGCCGGGCGTAATCGCGTAGTGATAAAACCCTTCTGCCCGATTATTTAATAGCGTTGCTTTGAACGGCAGTTTCAGGCCGGGTTATGCGTAATAGGTAGCGCTGCTGCCAGCGTTTTCCGGTTACCCAAAGTGCCTGTTCTGACTCATCCCAGCTGAGGCCATTGAGCACGTTTTCCCTATTCCCTCGGCCCTGTTGCTGCCATAGGTCATCCAGTTGCAATCGCCCTTCAACTTGCCCTGTTGCTGGTGATATGGCCAGTATGGTTGCCTGCCTCCAAACGTTTGCCCAAAGATAACCCCCTCCATAGGCTAATGCGTTTAAATTCCCAACAGGCTTCGGCCCTGCTCGAACGATGGTTTTATTGAGCAACTTAAAATCACTGGGACGGTGCCATGTTAGTTCTGCACTGCCGTTGCTCATCACCAATTGTTGCCCTATTCGTGTGAGACCCCAGCCCTCGCCTTTAAAGTGAAACTCTCGTATTGGTTGCAGGTTGTGTGCATTAAGCACGAAGCCTTTCCCAGACTTCCATGTCAGCAAATAAAGTTGTTGCCCATAAAGTGCGATACCTTCAGCAAACATTTTTTTGGGAAGCGTGAAATGTGCTTCAGTGGTGCCACTTTCTCGATTGTATTTTGTTACGAAAGATCGCCTGTATAGACCGCTGCTTTCGATGACAGAGTCGGCTCCAACAATTATGCCTTGGGTAAAGAGTTCGGGGCTATGAGAGGCGTGTCGTTCGATATGATATGGCCACTCGAGGACGGTGCTGAGCTGAGGTGTGTCTGCCAGGGGTAGCGATTGGGCGTGTGATGGGATATTGGCGAGTAATAAGAACCCTGCGAGAAGGTACAGCCAGCGGCGTTTACTCCCCAGAAATAAGCGTTGTTTCGACGTGTGAACAGGCGAAGTGTTGGCGTGGTGGTAGGGATCAGTGTGGACCATGTTGAGAGTGTTATTCGCCAAATAATGGTTGTTTTGTAATGGGCTATTCCCAAATAACCACTGTACTTGTTTTTTATTAGGGGCTCTAGCGAGGGTAATAATATAGATAAACTAAATCTTTTTCAGCTACATAGCTGAGCAAGAGTAGGTGGGTTTAGCCCTGACAATATCGTGAGCTAGAGAGCCGCTCACGATATTGTTTGTTAGCTGCTGTCTTCGCGCTCAGATTCCCGTTGGAGAACGTACTCGACGGCGGATTTAGCTGCATCTCGGACTTTTTTATTGATTTCTTCTTGGTCTTCGCGCGACATAAAGAACGTCATGTCGACATCATGGCGTATATAGCGAGGGGGCAGGTGGTTCAGTGCCACACAGGCGCAGTCGGCGAAGAATTCAGAGTCGGTTTGGCTACGTTCACTAATGTGGTGTATTTCTTCGAGTACTAGGTGTTCGTAGTAGTTGTGGATGGAGTCCACCACTGTGGGTAGTTCACCGTTGCGACGGCCTGAGTTGAGTAACATAAGCTTTCCTGCGTATTTAAAGCATGAAGTTATTTCGGGGGCTGCCCGACATCTTTTCAGTGTAGACCTTCTGCGGTTTACCTGCGCGCTGTTGTGATTAGCTGCAGGAAAGGCTCTCTGGGGTTAGAGTTTTTTACGGATCAAGCCGCGAATAATAAAGCGCGCGGGGTGTAGAGCGACCTTTACGTTTCGTGGGAGTGGGAGTGGGGCTCCGTCTATCTGGGCCGCTAGTAGTTCCGCGCACAGCGGACTGTAGGTGAGGCCACGCGAACCATAGCCAATATTGAGGTAAAGGTTGGGCCAGTTGGGGCCTGCACGGGGGATTCCGGCTCGGGCGTTTTTTCGCAACAAGGCGAATTGCTCGATGTAGGCATCAAAATTTGGCGCTGGGCCGACGATGGGCAGGTAGTCAGGCGTCGTGCAGCGCCTTGCGACGCGACCACTAGCGGTGTGATCGTCAAGGTTGAACGCCAGCGCTTTAGCCAGTGATGGAAAGTGGCGGGCTAGACGTAAGCGGTTATCTCGTTGCTCGTTCGGGCAGAAAGCGAGGGACGGGTTGTGCAGGCTAAAACTAGCGCCGAAGCAGTGCTGCTGAAAGGTGTTGTTATTTGTAACGGGCGCTGCTGGCGCAACGTAGCCATCGGCACAAAGTACGGTTTTAAGCGCGAGGCTGGCTGGGGTTGCCGCGCTGTATGTGACTTGTCCGCGGATGGCCTTAACAGGCAAATGATCGGTTTGTGTAAAGCGACTGACATGGCTCGCGCAGCACACGATAACCGTCGTGTGTTGTTCTGCCTGCCCTTGATCCTCTATTGCCACACGCCATTGTTGGCCATCGTGACTGATGGCCTCAACGCAAGTTGAAGTGCGCAACGTGATGTTGGGGTGCGCGAGCAGGCGCTGACACAGGCGCTGGGGGTTTATCCAGCCAGCGTCGGGGAAAAACACCCCCCCGCTGGGTTGTACTAAACCGCTGACATGGGTCGCAGTATCACTGTCCAGTGCTTGGATGAGCTGTTGTTGTGGGTAGCGCGACTGATAACTTTCAAGCAGGCGTTGATGCTGCGCTTTTACTTTATCGTTGTAGCTCAGCTGCAATACACCACAGCGCTGCCCGAGGTTGGCTTCATTCTGTGTGGGTTGGTCTGTCTCCCAGTAGCGAGCGTAGTGGCGCTGGGCGAACTGCAGGGCGTCGCGATTAAAGTCACCGAGGGTTTCGTCTTTGGCGGACAGCTTGGCGTAGAGCACGCCCTGTGGATTGCCCGAGCCTTCGCTGGCAACCTTCGGGTGCTGCTCCAACAGCGTGACTTGCCAGCCGCGTTGCGCTAAAGCGTTGGCTGTGTGGCAACCGGCAAGACCGCCGCCGATGATCAGTGCTTGGCGTCTTTGCTGCTCGGTTGGCGCGGCTACGTGCCATGGTGCATTGTGTTCGGCGTTGTGGCTGTGCTCACCGAATTGTTCTGCTGCGGGTGCGACGTAGGGTTGTTCCAGTTTGGCGCGTAACATTTCGGTTCTTGCGTCAAAGCTGGGCACAGCTTCCACGCTGAAGCCGCAGGATTGGAAGTGCTCTTTGATCGCGTGTGTCGAGGTGGAACTGGTCGCGGAGGTGCCGTTGCCGCTGAGTTTTTGTATCTGTTGGAACAGCTCCAAGCGCCACATGTCGGGATTTTTAATGGGGCTAAAACCGTCGAGAAACCAGGCGTCTACACGCCATTGCGGCTGGCTGAACAGCGGGTGATCACTGCACTGCAGCTGTTCGAGGCCGTCGACCACCTCATCGATGATCAGCGTTAGGCTGACATCATCAAAGTTGAGTCGGTGGAAACCTTGGCTGCTGGCGCTAGGATACTGCGCTAAAAGTGCGTCACTGTGTTTATGAAGCTCTGGCCAGAGTGCCAGCGCACGGGTCAGGTCTTGTGGTAGTAGTGGGTGGCGCTCAACGGAGATGAAGTGCAGGTGGGCGTCGCTGGCGACCAGGCCCGCTTGCTTTTGCTGCTGCCAGAGCTGCCAGCAGGCGAGAAAGTTAAGGCCAGTACCGAATCCTGTTTCAGCAATGATGAATGTTTGTTGTGTGCTTAGCGCGGCCCAGCGACTTGGAAGTTGATTTTGTTCTAAATAGACGTGGCGGATTTCGTTAAGGCCGCCACATGGCGAGAAGTAAGCGTCGCCGAATGTCTTGGCAATGGGCAGCCCCTGTTCGTCCCACTCGATCGTTGCATGGTTGGCTTGCTGTATGGCGGCGCTGGGCTTGTGGGTCATAGAGCAGCGTTACTCGGCGGCTTGGTTGATGAGGGTGAAGGTTTCGCAAAGTTGCTGGCACCAGCTCTGAATTCGTTCAGCGGAGGCGTCAAATTGACCTTCATCGTCGAGCGCTAGGCCGACAAACTGAGTGTCGTTTGCGGTGAGAGCTTTGGACGCTTCAAATTCGTAACCGCTGACGGGCCAGTATCCAATCATGGTGGCGCCCAGTTTTACCAGTTTACTGTGCAGGTAACCCACCGCGTCGATGAACCACTCAGGATAACCTTCTTGGTCACCCTGTCCATAGATGGCAACGGTTTTACCCGTAAAATCCAGCTCGTCTATCTCGTCCCAAATATCTTCCCAGTCTTCTTGCAGTTCACCGTAATCCCACGTTGGGATGCCGAAGATGATCTGTGTATAGAACTGCGTGGTAATGATGGGCTCGTCGGCGATGTTAAAGAGGTCGATGTTGTCCTCGCCGAGGCATTGCTGAATTTTTTCGGCGGTCATTTCGGTATAGCAGGTGGAGCTGCCGTAAAACAACGCTATGGGCGCGCGACTCATGTTTATTTCCAAATTTGGTGTGTGCCTACTGGCCTGCGGCGGCATTGTAATCCGCTGCAGCGGCCTTTGCAGCAGTTTGTCTGCATTTCACTAAACGCGACTTTGGTTTGTTAGGAATGAACGATCAAAAGTTTAATTTGTCACAATAGTCAGTTATTGTCCGCTGGGATTAATTGGCGAGCCGGCGCATGCGTTGGGCGTCGTTGTTAATCTGCACCAGGGAAGTCAAATTGTCGCAATGCTTCAAAGGCGATAACGGCTACCGAATTCGAGAGGTTCATGCTACGGCTGTGCGGCTGCATGGGGATGCGGACGATTCTTTCAGGGGCGAGGCTATTGAGTACAGCGTCCGGCAGGCCGCGTGTTTCTGGGCCGAAAACCACAAAGTCGCCCGTTTGGAAGGTGGTGTCGACGTGCCGCGTTGTCCCCTTAGTGCTGATGGCGTACAGGCGCTCAGGTTGGCACGCGGCGAGGAAAGCTTCCCAGTTGGCGTGGACTTGCATGTCCTGCCATTCGCCGTAGTCGAGGCCTGCACGGCGTAGGCGTTTATCGTCCAGCTCAAAGGCGACCGGTTCGATGAGGTGCAGTTGAGCACCCATATTGGCACTTAAACGGATGATGTTGCCGGTGTTAGGCGGTATTTCTGGCTCAAACAGGACAATGTTAAGCAACGGAGTTTTCATGGTAATAGCCTTAAAGGTTAGCTAAAGGGTGCCGATTATAAATTAGAGTTATTAGAAATTATGTCTAAGCTTCTGTATAGGTGCGAAATTTCATAAAAGACCTATTAAATCAAGGGCTTTTGTTGGGTGTTTAAGCAGGCTTTTAACTCGACCAAGCCATTTTGTCAGGCGCTCCATTATATTGCGTGCAGCGCAAGTGAAACAGCAATAGGTGCTAAAGAATCAATGCAGTTGAAGTGGTTGCCATGGAATAAACCTCTGCCGGGGCTCGTAGGCGTCGAAGTGACGGCGGATGGGGTCGCTTTTGCGCGCATCCTACGCGAAGGCGACAGCTGCCAGCTGAGTTGCTGTGAGCTGTTGCTCAATCAGGAGGGCGAGTTGCCGGCCGAACAGTTTATTGAGCGCATTGAGCAACTTTCTCTGCAAGGCAGTCGCTGTAATTTGGTATTGCCGGTCGATCACTACCAGCTGTTGCTGATTGAGTCGCCTAATGTGCCGGACGACGAGTTGCGCGATGCCCTGCGCTGGAAAATTAAGGACCTGCTGTCGTTCCCCGTGGAAGATGCGCTGATTGATGTCTTTGCGCTGCCCAAAGGCAGTAATCGAGGTGGGCGGCAGATGTTGTATGTCGTGGCCGCTGAAGAACCGAAAGTTAAAAAGTTAATGTCGCTGTTGGATAAGGCTCAACTGCAGCTCGATAGTATCGACATTACCGAGATGGCCTTGCGAAACCTTGCTGAGGTGAGTACGGATGATCAGCGTAGCCTAGCGGTTCTGCGCGTGCTGCCAGGGCAGGGCATGCTGACTTTGTTACGCGCAGGGCAGCTGTACCTGTCACGGCAATTTGACATGCCTTATAACGGCGGTTTGTTTGATGAACTGCCCGAAGAGCAGCTGGTTTTGGAGCTGCAACGCAGCTTGGATTATTACGAACGCCAGATGGGGCAGGTACCGCCCAGTAATGTTTACATTTGTGGTGAAAACATGAGCGCCGATAAAGTGACAGAAAGTTTAAATACCAGTCTCTCGGCTAATTTTAGTGTGTTGAACATTGGCAGTGGCTTAACGCTAAGCGACTCGACGGATGATTCCATACTGCAAGCCTGCGCTACCGCTATTGGCGCGGCACTGCGTTTGCCAGAGGTCAAATAAGACCATGTATACAAGTTTAGTAGAGCTATAAATTGTCCATGACCGAACGACAGGAAGTTAATCTCTATGTTGCGCACCTGCGACCTCAGGTGGACTGGTTTTCGCCGAAAAACTTAGGCGTCGGTACCGGTGTGTGGCTGTTGTTGATGGTGCTGCTGGCCGTTCATGGGGCTTATCAGAGCTCGACATTAGAGCAGCAGGTCAATATCAGTACGCAGTCGCTACAACAACTGACCTCTGAGGTTCAAGTGCTGAAGGGACGATTACCCAAGAGTCGAGCGGCCGAGTTGGATCGAGAAATGACGCGCTTAGCGAGCGAAATTGAGCGTCGACAAGCCATTAGTCGTTTAATCAGTGGCCAAAATCTGGGCAATCAAGAGGGGTTTTCAAGTTCGATGCAAGGCCTGGCGCGGCATAGTAATGAATCGCTCTACCTGCAAAGCTTTGCTTTACGTCAGGGTGGGGGCCTTGTGTCGTTGCAGGGGGAGGTGCGAGAAGCGCACTTTTTACCCGCCTATTTAAAGGCGTTACAGGGCGATAAAAGTTTTCATGAAAGCCATTTTGGGCCACTGAGCATTGTCCGCGAAGACCAGCGCCTGCGCTTTAGCATGAATGAATCACTGCAAGAGGCTGAGCAACCATGAGCCACGAACAGCTATTGCTAAAAATTCAAGCCCTAAGCCAGCGTGAGCGCCAGCTGTTGTTGTTGGGTGTCTTGGTCATCATCTACATGCTTTTTAGTGCACTAGTCTTCTCTCCTGTGGATGCGAAAAAACAGCAGTTGGAGCAGCAGGTTGAGCAACTTAAGACCGATACTTTAGTGCAGACGGGGCTTAAAAAGGTCTATGAAGACGGGATTCATACCGATCCGGACCAAGTAAAAAAACGCCAGATTGATGGCCTTAAGGGGCGCCTAGAAAAATTGGATGACGCATTGGCGCAATTGACGGTTGGTCTTGTGCCGGCAAAACAATTACCACAGTTATTGCAAGATGTACTGAGCCGCAATGGGGGGTTGATATTATCGGCTGTTGAAACCTTACCCATCAGTGAAATGTCACTAGTGGGTCAACCACTTGCGGGCAGTACGCAAATCAATAACGTTTCATCAACCAGCACCGCCGGGGTGGGCGATAGCTCAACTACTAATAATGTAGAGGCAACGGTCGATAATACTAAAAGTGAATCGGCCGGCGTTTATAAACACTCCGTACGTGTCTCTCTTGAGGGTGCTTTTTTTCCGGTTATCGAGTACTTAACAGCATTAGAGGGTTTACCTTGGCGCTTGTTTTGGCAGCAGTTGAGTTATGAAGTGGATGATTACCCGACAGCTCGAGCTGAGTTTGTGGTTTATACCCTCTCGACTGAAGAGGGGCTGTTCAGTGCGCATTGAACGGATGAGACACCCTAGCCGTGTATGTCGTGCAATGGCGTTGCTGAGCATCGTGGCCGCTTTCTCTGTGTCAGAGGTTCATAGTGAAGTGCTGCGAGACCCTACTCAGCCGTTGGATTATGTGGTGCTGGCTGCTCCGGATACTGAAAGCGCACTCAGGCTGGAGTCTGTTCTCATTGCTCCCGAGCGCCGCTTGGCGACTATTAATGGAGAAACAGTGAGTGTAAACCAGTTGGTCTCAGGCGCAAAAGTAATTGAAATAGTGGCAGGCAGTGTGACCATCATCGCAAAAGGTCAACGTCAGCAATTGTTTGTGAGCAAACCGCTCAAGATGATGAAAAAGGCTAGTGCACAATGATATTCAATCTAGCAGGGGGCCATGACTCCAACATCAGTCAGTGGCGTTTGGTTTTTGGGCGCTGCACTTTGTTGGCGGTGAGCGCTTTATTGGCGTCGTGCCAATCGCAATTACCGCACGCAACGGGTGCGGTAGAGCAGGCTTTAGACGACGCTTTTCAGGTTGCCACCGCCCCCGACATGTCTGGAGCAGCGGATGCGGCGCCGGACATGATTAATCAAGCTTTACAGGATTCCCATCAATTGGTGCCCGCGGCACCCGTTACTGAGGCTTTTGACATCTCGGTACAGGATGTTTCGGCCAAGAGTTTCTTTATTAGTCTTGTGTCTGGAACCGATACCAACGTTGTGGTGCACCCAGAGGTCGAGGGCGAAATTAGCCTTGAGCTGAGCAATGTCACCGTCGATGAAGTGTTGGAGGTTATTCGCGACGTCTATGGGTTTGAATTTAAGCGCAGCGGTTCCATCTATACAATCTACCCCCGTGCTTTACGTACGGAAATATTCAGCATCGATTATCTGGATGTACAGCGTGTGGGTGTATCAGACACCAGTGTTTTAATTGGTAAAATAGAGTCGAACAGCGACAACGGTAGCGGCAGTACCTCGAGCAGCAGCAGTTCCCAAGAGTCCAATCTCTTGTCTGCCGTCGGCGTCGGAGGTGAGTCAGGTTCAGGCATCAGCGGTATAACGCCAGGGTCGCGCATTCAAACGTTAAACAAGACAGATTTCTGGCGGTCGCTGCAAGAAACGGTGATGGCGATGGTGGACGGCAACAGTGGCGATCGCATGGTGATGGTGAACCCACAAGCCGGGCTTGTTGTGGTGAAAGCGTTACCCAATGAACTGAACTCCGTGCGTGACTTCTTGGAGCGCTCCGAATTAAGCGTAAAGCGTCAAGTGATCCTTGAAACAAAGATTCTTGAAGTGAGGCTTAATGACAGTTTTCAGGCAGGCATCAACTGGTCTCAAATTACCGGTCAAGTCGTGTTGGGCAACAATATCGATAGTTTCTCAGGGAGTGACATCGGCAATATAAATGAGGCCGTTGGTGAGGTTTTCTCGTCAATTATCAAAGTGGACGATATCTCTCAAGTCCTCGACCTTCTCGAAACTCAAGGCTCTGTACAAGTGCTGTCGAGCCCAAGAGTTTCAACAGTAAATAATCAAAAAGCGGTGATCCGTGTTGGCTCGGATGAGTTTTTTGTGACGGGTTTATCGACCGATACTGTATCGAACGCGTCGTCGACAACAAGTACCCCTGACATTGAACTGTCCTCGTTCTTTAGTGGCATTGCATTGGATGTTACGCCACAAATTTCCGATAACAATGAAGTTATCTTGCACATTCACCCGGTTGTGAGCTCGGTTACGGACCAAATAAAGAATTTAACCGTTGGCGATAGTCAGTTTTCATTGCCTCTGGCGCTGCGAGAAATTAGAGAGTCAGACAGTATTGTACGCGCGCAAAGCGGGCAGGTGGTTGTGTTGGGCGGCTTGATGCAAGAGCGCACGAGTAATGAACAGGGCAAGCGTCCTTGGATAGGTGATATCCCTATCATCAATAGCTTATTTAAAACCAAAGCCGAAGGCACCATAAAGACAGAGTTGGTCATCTTAATGCGGCCCGTGGTGGTAATAGACAACGACGCGTGGAGCAATGATATTCGCTCCAGCCGTGATAGGGCCAAGCGATTGGCCGACCAGCAACGTCAGATCTTTGGGCAATAGGGGGCGAATATATGTGTGCTATGTATCTAGACCATTTTTCTCTTAGTGAGCGACCGTTTTCTCTGACGCCGGATACGCAATTCTTTTTTAATCAGCAAAGTCATCGTGATGCTCTGAATACTATTCTTGTTTCTGTTAAACACAGTGAAGGTTTTATCAAGATTGTGGGCGAAGTCGGTACAGGGAAAACGCTGATCTGTCGCAAGCTATTGTCGATGTTGAAAGATTCGTGTTTTACCTGCTATATACCCAACCCCGATTTATCACCGGATGAACTGAAGGCATTTTTAGCTTCAGAGATTCGCGCTGATGTGACCCCTGAAATGCCAAGTCATCAATTGCTGTTAGCTATTTATCGACGGCTATTGCAGATGGCTCGCAAGGGTAAGCAAGTTGTTTTGGTGGTCGATGAAGCTCAAGCTATGCCCCGTGAGACCATGGAGTCGTTACGCTTACTGACGAATTTAGAAACAGAAAAGCGAAAATTATTACAAATTGTTTTATTGGGGCAGCCAGAACTGGATACCTTGCTGGACCGCCCCGATCTAAGGCAGCTAAAGCAGCGTATCGTATTTTCTGAATACCTGCGCCCGTACAGTACGTTAGGGACGCGGCGCTACCTTAAACATAGGCTCATGGCCGCTGGCAATAATGCCTCACTATTTTCCCCCTCTGCAGAGTGGTTACTTGCGCAAGCCTCGGGTGGCATACCTCGACTGATAAATATTATTGCTCATAAAGCGCTGCTGGTGGCGTATGGCAAGGGTGATCATCACGTTAGGTCTGTGCATATGGCGCAAGCGATTGCCGACACCAGTGAAACAACCGGCCTTGGTAAATTACTGGCGCTGCGCTGGCATTTGTTATGGCCTGTTCTCGGCGGTGTATCGGCCGCCGCAGTGGTTATCATGCCCAGTTGGTTCGGGAGTGTCCTATGAGCTTGGTTAATGACATGCTGCAGGATTTGGATGCACGTTGGCAGCCGAGTCCTGATGGTCTGCAAGCGATACCGCAGGTTTCCTCTCTGCGCCTCGGTGAATCGTTGGCGGTGCCTGCGGCTAACTCGATACCTTCTGGTTTGTCGTCTGATTATTCTGGCGAGCAGGATCTAGGTCGCAAGCCACGACGCGGCGCACCTATTTATCTGTTCGCGGCGGGTGTTCTTATTCTACTGGTTGTGGGTGTTGGGGTAGTGGTTATTGACGGCAAACCATCAGTAGAACCGGTGGTTATGGCGCCGTCTTCGAGCCCTTTTGAGCAGCTGTTGGTGGCTGAGGTGTTACAAAGCCGTGACGCAACGGGCTTCCTAGGCATGACATCCTCTGACTCGAAAGCTGAAGGGTTTTCTCAAGCATCAAGTCAGCCTACCTTTAACGCTGGGGGTGAAGAATCGAGCCCATCCGTGGTGACGGTGGTTAGCACCCTGGTAACCCCTTTGTTTAAAAGCAACAAAGTGGTGGAGTTACAGGAGCGCGCGCCCACGGTATTACCCGTACTTAATGACGTGCAATTGTCGTCGGCCGAGACGCCTTCCGAAAATACACGTTCGGTGAACGATAAAAATATAATGTCGAGTAATACGCCGCCTTTATTTAGCGACACTTCGAGTGCACTGGGTGATTCACGTTCAGGTACTGTCGAATCAACCGTGTCAGCGCCAAACTCTAATCAGCGGAGCCGCGCGCAAGCGTTCGCAGCTGAGGCACCAGCGGTTCTTGCAGCGCCCTTGGCTTCGATCGATGACTTGTTATTCAAGGCGCGCAGAGCCTTTGAATTGCAGCGTTATCGCGAGCCTGTAGGTGACAATGCCTATGACTTGTATCAAATTGTTTTAGCGCAGGATAAAAGTAACGCCGCGGCGCACGCGGGTGTCCTTGCCATTCAACAAGCTTATTTAGGTTTGATACGCCGAGTCATTGGCCAGAACTATTACTACAAGGTACCTGAACTGGCAAAAAGTGCCCGGGCCGTTGGCGCTTCACAGGCTGACATTGAATCGGTAATCGCTTCGGTGCCTGCCTATAAAGCACGGCCCGTGCGCGATGCGATGGCGCAGACTAAAGCCTACGAGCAAGACAAGCGTCAGCGCAAAGAGGCGGCGACACAAACCACGGGTAAAAAATCGGTCTCTTTCAGTGAGCAAACGCACGATCAAAAAACGGCGCAGGAAGCCACCCAACTCATGAACGCGGGCGAGTTTCCCGCAGCTGAACATATGCTGGAAGCCTATGTTGCGGCTCAGCCTCGTTCACAGGCAAGTCTGCAAGCGTTGTTTGATGTCTATATTCAGCAGCAAAAACTGGCTGAAGCCGAATCTCTGATCGCGCAGGCACAGCACTTACCAGGTGAGCAGTTTTCTTACTTGGTGGCACGGTTACTCATTCAGCGTGACGATATAAAAGGCGCTATTCGCTCACTGACCTCGCAGCAGCCTGCGTTAAGTCGAAACCCTGCTTACTACGCATTGATGGCGGCCCTTTATCATAGGTTGGGCCAGGATCAGTCAGCTAAAGCGCTTTATCAGCGTCTGATTACCCACAATAAAACCAACCCCAGTTATTGGTTGGGATTGGCCATGGCTCGCGATGGGCTGGGTGCCCCGGCAGCCTTACAGGCATTCCGTCAGGTCAGGCGTTTAACCCCCAAGCCTGTCAGTTACAGCGCCTATGTAAATAAGCGCATTGACGCACTGTCTCGGCTTCAGGATCAATAATGATGGGAATGAATGTTTACGCTGATTTACATTTTAGGAGTGTGACGTGACGTCTCCGAAGCGTATTCGTCTGGGTGATCTGCTCGTAGCTCAGCAGTATATTACGACTGAGCAGTTGGATCAGGCACTTGCGGAACAAAAATCCTCTGGGCGTAAGCTCGGTCGAACCCTTATTGACTTGGATTTTGTAGAAGAAAATAGTTTGTTGACGCTGCTCTCTACGCAGCTGAACTACCCCTTCATAGAATTAAAGCACTTCCCGTTTGACCGCGATCTTGTGCAAAAGCTGCCGGAAACCGTGGCCCGCCGCTATCGCGTTATGCTCCTGCGTCAAGACGAAGACGGGCTGCTTCTAGGCATGAGCGACCCGACGGATATTTTCTCATTGGATGATATCGCTAAGGCGGTGGGTCAGCCGTTAAAACCAGCCGTGGTCCGGGAGTCAGAGTTACTCGACATCCTCGATATCGCTTACAGCCACACTGACGCAATCGCCACGCTGGCGGAAGAGCTCGATGATGAACTAGAGGACAGCGGTGTCGACCTCAACGAAATCATGGTTGACGCTGCAGACAGCGAAGCCCCCGTGGTTAAGTTGCTACAGGTTGTTTTTGAAGACGCGATCAGTGCCAAGGCCTCTGATATTCATATAGAGCCAGATGAGCAGGTGTTGCGTATCCGCATGCGCATTGATGGCGTGCTTACGGAGCAGGTAATGAATGAAAAGCGTATTGCTGCGGCAATGGTGGTGCGCTTAAAATTGATGGCTAGTTTGGATATTTCCGAAAAACGTTTGCCGCAGGATGGTCGTTTTAACCTGCGGGTTAAAGGTCGCAATATCGATGTGCGCATGTCGACCATGCCCGTACAGTTTGGTGAATCGGTGGTGATGCGTTTGCTCGATCACACCGAAGGTGTATTGCCCCTCGACAAGGTGGGCATGCCAGCGCCGTTTGTAAAACGCTTTCGCGAATTGATACACCGCCCTTACGGTTTGATTCTGGTGACCGGTCCAACCGGCAGCGGTAAAACCACCAGCCTCTACGGCGCGTTGTCTGAGCTCAATACCCCCGACAAAAAAATTATCACAGTTGAAGACCCTGTGGAATATCGTCTGCCGCGTATCAGCCAGGTACAGGTGCATGAGAAAATCGGCTTGGACTTCAGTACCGTATTGCGCGCGACCCTGCGCCAAGACCCGGACATATTGTTGGTCGGCGAGATCCGCGATGGCGCCTCAGCTGAGATCGCTTTGCGTGCCGCAATGACCGGCCACCTAGTGTTGTCTACCTTGCACACCAACGATGCGGTGACCTCGGCGTTGCGCTTGATTGATATGAACGTTGACCCCTACCTAGTAGCAGCCTCGTTAAAAGCCGTGGTGGCGCAGCGCTTGGTTCGGCGTATTTGCCGCAGCTGTATTCAGCCTTATAGCCCTACACCCGGTGAATTACAGCTGTTGCGCAGGGTGCCAGAAGATAAGCGCAGTAACCTAAAACATGGAGCCGGTTGCCCGCACTGTTTTAATACCGGCTACCGCGGTCGCATCGGTGTGTTTGAGTTGCTAGAGGTCAACCGTGATATGGCCAACGCCCTGCGCGATAACAGCGTGCGGGATTTTAATACCGCGGCGCATAAAAACGAAGGTTACCGGCCACTGAGCCAAAGCGCATTGATCTATGCCCTACAGGGTATTACGACCTTAGAAGAGGTGATGCGGGTCACGGCGCAGGTTGAAGATGAGAACGTCGATGAGCTAGAAACTGAAACGCCGCAGGGGGCAGGCCCATGAGCAGCTTTGCCTTTGAAGGGCGCAGCGCCGAAGGCCAGCGGGTGAGCGGCACGCTGGAAGGGGCATCAAAGGACGCGGTGGCCGGCCAGTTGTCGAACCGAGGCATTACCCCGATCAATATTCAGCCCGCTAAGCCCAAGTCAGAGGTAAGTGAGTGGTGGCTGAAAGTATCGGGGCAGGAGAAGGTGCGCACCGAAGATTTGATCATGCTGACGCGCCAGCTCTACACCATCACAAAAGCAGGTATTCCCCTTATTCGCGGTCTGCGTGGGTTAGCTGCGTCGATGGCGCACCCCAAGTTACGCCGAGTTTTGGATGGTTTGGCGGATGAGCTCGAAACCGGCGTGCAGTTATCCACGGCGATGCTCAAACATCGCGATGTTTTCGACAACCTGTATATAAACATGGTGAAGGTCGGGGAAGACGCAGGGCAGTTGGAAGCCA
>Ga0209826_1000366_pt1 | contig 33162 bp, 25 predicted proteins | sample GOMGulsemesocosm_5_FD_184637 | JGI IMG/M metagenome (GOLD analysis project Ga0209826, IMG submission 184637) | Methane-oxidizing microbial communities from mesocosms in the Gulf of Mexico - GOM15C Gulf of Mexico (SPAdes) (version 2) | ecosystem: Environmental > Aquatic > Marine > Cold seeps... | reverse complement strand
AATATTGGTTCTCATTTTTTGCACCTTGTGTATGGTTTTTCTTATGTATACACATTATGGCACGTATAAAAAATATAACAAGCCAATCAAGCAGGACAAAAAACAGTTGGCCGTGCTCGTGCCTCGCACAGTATAGCCAACCATTTATTTGCCCATTATTTGGGCGTTAGGCGAAAAGGATACCTGCATGGAGTTTGCAAATTTTTCAATAGAGTTATTATCTCTCTTATTTGTTGTAGCAATTTTTGCTGGGTTGCTAGATACACTAGCTGGTGGAGGAGGGTTAATTTCTATTCCTGCTTTAATTTTGAGTGGTATACCTCCCTTGGCAGCATTAGGTACCAATAAGTTACAGGGTAGTATGGGGACGGCCACAGCAACTTACATCCTAATTAAAAAAAACAAAATCAACTTACCTGAAAATAAACCACTGATGAAGTCTGCTTTTATCGGTGCTGTAATAGGTACAATCATAGTGCAATTTATTGATACTGATATTTTGTCTTTTGTGATCCCTATTGTTCTTCTATTTATAGCAGTGTATTTTTTAATTTCACCCAAATCAAAACAACCCTCTGATAAAATTCAAGTATCAGATCATAAGTATAAAAATATTATTATTCCTTCAATTGGCGTTTATGACGGAATGTTTGGCCCTGGTACAGGTTCATTTTTTACTTTAGCGGGCGTTTCTTGCAAAGGTCATGAAATAATATCGTCAACAGCGATAGCTAAATCTCTTAATTTTTCAACCAATATAGCTTCTTTAATTGTTTTTCTGGCGGCAGGTCAAGTTATCTGGGTAGTTGGAATATTAATGATGTTAGGGCAAGTTATTGGCGCATGGCTAGGTTCCCACTTACTTTTTAAAGTTAACCCTGAATATTTAAGAGTTATTATCGTATTAATGTGTACTGGTATGCTAATTAAGTACTCTCATGGTATGGGGTGGATTACTTTCGCCTAACAAGAACTTCAAACGGAAAAAATACAGTTGGCTGTTTTCACTCCGTTCAACATTTTAGCCAACTATATTTTTCCGCTTAAGCAGGCGTTAGGTTTATAAGTGCTCTCAATAACTGTTGATTATATTTGGTCGGAATATCTTGTTGTAGTAACTGAGTTTGCTCCAATTAATTCATATAAAGAAAAGCATGGAAAATTGCCCTCAGGCAAAATCAAAATAAGTTTATGGGACAATATAGTTGCTCACATATTCGGTGCTTTAATTTTTTCCATAAAAGTTAGAAAAGTTGGGTTATGTACTTTCAAGTTTACTGAAAGTGGCTTTGAGCGTAATTCTAATGTGGGAGAGAAGTTTATTCCGTGGGATAAAGTTTTACATATTCACCAATTAACTAATGCTTACTTAATGGAGTTGGAGCAGGGATTTATTCCTTTACCTTACAGGTGCTTTGAGAATCACCAAGCAGAGTTTAAAGGTCTTATTTTAAGTAAGCTTGTTTAATCATAAACCTAACAAGTTGCTCAAACGGAAAAACAACAGTTGGCCATTGCTTCGCAATTACAGTTAAGTTTAGTTCGAGTCTAAGGTAACCTGTGCCAGTTATAAGTCGTTTTATGGGATTTTGATCGCTATGTATTTTAATGATCACAATCCACTTCATTTTCATGCTAAATATTCTGGCCATTAAGCTCTTTTCAATTTTAAAGGTGACTTGATAGAAGGTGAGCTTCCTAAAAGAGCAGTTAAATTTGTGCAAGAGTGGATTTCATTCCATAAAACAGAACTTGAAGTAAACTGGGGAAAAGCTCGTACTGGTCAACCCTTAGATAATATAGCACCTTTGGAGTAACATTATGCTTCACATAAAAGCAGCAAAACATATTTCTGATTTCAAATTATGGCTATCTTTTGATGATGTGTCGTCAGGAGAAGTTGATCTAATTGGTACGTTAAGAGGTCCTATATTTGACATTTAGTGAATATTTTGTGGGTATCTAAACTAATGAAAAGTATGTTATGTTTAGCCATGCTAATCTCTGTTTTATATTGTTGAAACATATATTATGTCTCTGGTTTGTAAAACCAAACCACGTTCAGAGGTTAGCACCTCGTGGGAAGTCATTGTGTCTATGTGAATAATTATAACACTGGAGTATTAATTAAGTTATGGATAAGAAAATAAGTGGAAGTTGTTTATGCGGTAAAGTTTCTAGCACTGTTAAAGGTCCTTTTAAGAAGTTTTATCAATGTTACTGTGATCGATGTCAGAAAAAAACTGGTTCCGCTTTTGCCTCATTGATGTTTACTACACCTGATAAGATAGAATGGCTCTCTGGAAAAGATTCAATTAAGAGATTTGATTTACCCGAAGCTAAACGTTTCAGTAATTGCTTTTGTACTAACTGTGGCTCACAAGTTCCTTATATTAGTAGAGACGGGGCTTTTTTAATTGTTCCTGCTGGCTATGTTTCAGATGACCCTGAAATAAGACCTTCGGCAAATATTTTCTGGGAAGAGCGACCTTGTTGGTTTGACGAAGGAAAATCAGCAGATACTTTTGAATCTTATCCTGGCTAAATTCTTAACAAGCCATTAAGCAGGAAAAAGCAGTATGACAAAGCAAATTGATCATCTCGAACTAACCGTTAAACAGGTTTATCTAGTTGAAGATCATACTGCAGATTCAATTAAACCAGACTCAATAAAACCAGATACACCGGTTGGTCACGAAATGAAGAGAGTCTCGTCTAAAATTGTGCTTGCTACACTTAACTCTAAGTATTTTCATACCAGTTTTGGTTTACGTTATCTTTACGCTAATTTAAAAGAATTACAGCAAGATTGTGAAATAAAAGAGTTTATTATCCAAACCCGCGACATGGATATTGTTGAACAAATATTAGCATCAAAACCCGACATTGTTGGTTTCGGTGTATATATCTGGAACATCGTTGAAACAACTGCGGTTGTTAACTTATTGAAAGTGATAGCACCAGAAATCAACGTTGTTATAGGCGGACCAGAAGTTAGTTATGAAACGGGAAAGCAAGCTATTGTCGCTTGTGCTGATTATGTATTGACCGGTCCCGCAGATGTAAGTTTTTATCAACTGTGTAAAGACATTATTAATAAAACACCACCCGATAAAAAAATTCTAAATTCAAGCCCCGTAGCGTTAAAAGAAATTACATTGCCTTATGAATATTATACCAACGATGATTTAAAGCATCGTTTACTCTATGTTGAAGCATCGCGTGGTTGCCCATTTAAATGTGAATTTTGTTTATCGTCTTTAGACAAAGCTTCCACGTCATTTGAATTACCATTATTTCTTGAACAAATGGAAATCCTCTATCAACGTGGTGCGAGAAACTTTAAGTTTATCGATAGAACCTTTAATTTAAACATTAAAACCACCATGCAAATTATGCAGTTTTTCTTAGACAAAATGACTGACGACGATCTCTATCTGCATTTTGAAGTGGTACCCGATCATCTACCGAGAAAATTAAAAGAGTTGCTAGCACAATTTCCTGAAGGCAGTTTACAGTTTGAAATAGGCATACAAACCTTTAATACACAAGTACAAGCGAATATTAGCCGTAAGCAAAATAATGCCAAGTCAAAAGAGAATTTATTGTGGTTAAGAAATTATACTTCCGCCCATATTCATGCGGATCTTATTTTTGGTTTACCTGGTGAAACCTTCGACACGTTTAAAGATAGTTTCAACCAACTTTATCATTGTCGTCCTCATGAAATTCAAATGGGTATTTTGAAACGTTTGAAAGGTAGTCCAATCATTCGGCACACAAAGGCATTTGACTTACGTTTTAATCCATTACCGCCATTTAATATATTAAGTACTGACCGGGTTAGTTTTACCACAATGCAACGTATTAACCGTTTTGCACGGTATTGGGATCTGATTGGTAATTCAGGGCGTTTTAAACACTCATTACCCCATATGTTGTCTGATGAACCTTTTGATGATTTTATGGCAATTACCGAGTGGATTTTTAACAAGACGGGGCAAATACATAAATTTAACCTGAAAAAATTATTTGAGTTGATTTCGCAAGCTGTAGAAGCGTTATTTCCGGAAAAACATCAGTATGTTATTGAAAAAATTGAAGTAGACTATGACGCAGCTAAATTGAAAAGTCTCTTCAGCGGGCTCAACCTTTATGCCGTGCCTCAGATGGAAACTGTTAGTAAAAATAGAGCATTAAAGCGTCAACAGCAACATATGAGCTAATGGTCATTTAATTGAATATACTTTTGGTTTGATAAAAACATACTGACAGCAAAATCACATATTTCATCAATTTTACTATTATCAGTATAGATACCGTCGATAAATAACTTAGCTATGCCGTGTACTGTTCCCCATAAAACTTGTGAAGCTCTCAACGCATTTTTATTTACATTGAGTAAACCTTGTTTTTGCCACTCTTGGGTCATTTTTACTTGAAACTGAAAGCATGGATAAGCAGAGTCTCTCAACTCTTGAGTACTACTTTTATCTTTCCAAATAGTTCTACCAAACATCAACTCATAAAGTTCCGGATTATTATTAGCAAATTGCACATAATCATGAATAAAGTGACTGAAATGCTCACGCTTTGACAAGTTTGTTTTTTTAAAGCCAACGTGATTAATTTGATCAAGTTGTTCAAAGCCACTTTCAGCAATACCGCAAAGTAAAGCGTTTTTATCTTTAAAGTGATGGTAGGGCGCTGTTCTAGAAACACCTACGCGAGCGGCAAGCTTTCGTAAAGACACTTCTTTAATACCATTTTCTTTGATCATTTCTTTGGCGACCTTTAATAAAGTCGTTCGTAAATCACCGTGGTGATAGTTTGTTTTTTCAGGGGAATTTTTCATATTAGCTAATCTAACAGTGAATTGTTTAACAATCAATCTTGACAGTGTCATAATTTAGGTGTAGTTTAGATTTTAATTAACTTGACGATGTCAACTTTGTTTGATTAGTGATTTAAAAGCAGCAGTAAAATATGAAAACATCGTTTATTAAAATAATCAGTGAAGCAATAAAACTTCACATCTGAAATTTAAAGAGAGAAAGCAATGTCTCAGCAAAACTTTTCAAAATTATTAGCGCCACTTGATCTTGGTTTTACTACATTAAAGAATCGTGTAGTGATGGGCTCTATGCACACTGGCTTAGAAGAGCATCCAGATGGTACTAAACGCATGGCAGCATTTTTTGCTGAACGCGCTAAAGGTGGTTGCGGCTTAATTGTTACTGGTGGTTATGGACCAACCAAACGTGGTGCAACTCATCACGATACTAAAATGATTGAGACAGCAGAAGACATTGCAAAACACCGTATTATTACTGATGAAGTACATAAATATGATAGCAAAATTTGTATGCAAATACTTCATGCTGGTCGTTATGCTTTTAATGGTTATCCAATTGCACCCTCTGCTATTCAAGCACCCATTAACAAGTTTAAACCCGAAGCTTGTACAGTAGAAATAATTGAAGAAGAAATTTGTGGTTTTGTTAATTTAGCGCTAAAAGCTCAGCAAGCAAATTACGATGGTGTTGAAGTAATGGGCTCTGAAGGTTATTTCATCAACCAGTTTACCGCCTTAAGAACCAATCAACGAGATGATGAATGGGGAGGCGCTTACGAAAATCGTATTAAACTTGGTGTTGAAGTAGTTCGCCGTATTCGTGAAGCAGTAGGTGAAAAATTCATTATTATTTTCCGTTTATCTATGATGGATCTGGTTGAAGGTGGAAGTAGTTTTGAAGAAGTAGTGCAATTTGGTCAAGCGATTGAGAAAGCGGGTGCCACTATTATTAATACAGGTATTGGCTGGCATGAAGCACGTATTCCTACCATTCAAACTAAAGTGCCGCGTGCAGCATTCACTTGGGTAACAGCTAAATACAAAGAACATTTAAACATTCCTGTTGTTACTTCTAACCGTATTAATACCCCTGAAGTTGCAGAAAAAGTTTTACAAAATGGCGATGCAGATATGATTTCCATGGCGCGCCCATTTTTAGCCGATGCTGACTTTGTTAATAAAGCTGCAGAAGGGCGCAGTGATGAAATTAATACCTGTATCGGTTGTAACCAAGCTTGTTTAGATCACATATTTTCTGGAAAAATGGCAAGTTGTTTAGTAAACCCTCGTGCTTGTTTTGAAACTGAAATTAATATTATTCCAACTAAAACTGTGAAGAAAATTGCTGTGGTTGGCGCAGGTCCTGCAGGTTTGTCAGCTTCTACAGCACTTGCACAAGCGGGTCATGAAGTCACATTATTTGATGGTGAAAATAGTATTGGTGGCCAATTTAATATTGCTAAGCAAGTACCAGGTAAAGAAGAGTTTGAAGAAACAATTCGCTACTTTAGCCGTCAGTTGGATCTAACGGGTGTAACAGTTAAATTAAATACACGCATAACGGCTAATGAGCTTAATGAAAGTGACTTTGATGAAGTTGTTATTGCTGCGGGCATTAACCCGCGTATGCTATCTATTGAAGGTATTGAGCACGCTAAAGTACTAAATTATATCGATGTACTTAAACATAAAAAAGCGGTAGGTAAAAAAGTAGCTGTTATTGGTGCTGGTGGTATCGGTTTTGATGTTTCTGAATACCTTGTTCATTCAGGTGAAGCAACTAGTCAAAATATTGCTGCTTATATGAAAGAGTGGGGTGTTGATATGACCCTGAAAGCGCGCGCAGGTATTGAAGGTGTTAAAGCTGAAGTTTCAGCGCCAGCTCGCGAAGTGTATTTATTACAACGTAAAGACACCAAAGTGGGTGCAGGCTTAGGTAAAACTACTGGTTGGATCCATCGAGCAGGCCTTAAAAGTAAAAAAGTGAAAATGGTTTCTTCATGTGAATACCACAAAATTGATGATGCCGGTTTGCATTTAAGCATTGCGGGCGAAAAACAGGTGTTAGATGTTGATAATGTCATTATTTGTGCAGGACAAGATCCAGCTAGAGAATTAGTCGAAGGTTTGAACAAACCATATCACCTTATTGGTGGTGCTGATGTTGCTGCAGAGCTTGATGCTAAACGCGCTATTAAACAAGGTTTAGTGTTAGCTACTCAACTTTAATCCACTTATCGTGTCTGTATTATCGCTGCTCAAATAAATTGAGCAGCTACTCACTCTTTATTCAGTTTATTATAGTCCCCGCTGCCATTCTTGTCGTAAATTTGCTGAGCGAGGTTGTTGCAATGCATAATCAACTTGTGCCAGTAAATCAGCTTTGTCTCTACCTAAAACACCTTTTAACACCAGATAATTAGATGCATGATCTGATCTAAATATTGTTTTCTCTAACGTTAGAGCTGACAATAAACAGTGCATTTCAACAAATAATTCTTGTTGATGTAATTGCCTATAAGGATTTTTACCTGCTTGAGTAAATTGAGCTGCAAAGCGCTCTTCACCTAATGGAAATGAAACGACAAGCGTTGAAAGAAAATCAGGCTGAGCCGCGTTCATTAATTTTGCTGAATTTAAGGCGTGTTGTTTTGATAATTCAGGTCCACCTAAGCCGTTTAATATCATAACGGAACTTTTCATATTGGCTTGTTTTATTTTTTTTAACGCAATCAAAGAACTTTCAAAAGTTTCTCCTTTTGTTATCAAAGAAAGAATTTCATCATCACCACTTTCACAGCCAACGTACAACAATTTAAGCCCAAAGGCGTTCAACTCGCTAAGTTGTTCAATAGTTTTATTCGTTAAATTTCTCGGTAAACAGTAACTTGATACCCGTGTTACTTGAGGAAGATGCTTTTTAATTAGCAGTAATATTTCTTTTAAACGATTAAATGGCAACATCATAGCATCGCCATCAGCTAAAAAGACTCGGCCGACAAAAAGCCCTGATTTTGCGATTGATATAATTTCTTGTTCAATTAAGTCAATTTTTTTTGGTCTAAATTTTTTATCTTCATTGGTATACATGTCACAAAACGTACATTTGTTCCAAGAGCAACCATTGGTGACTTGCAATATAAGGCTTTTCCATTCACTGGGTGGACGAAAAACAGGTTCAAGATACTTTAAAGGGTACATACAGGCTCACTTTGACGATTTAAGTCATTTTAACAGCTTCATTACTAATACAACAATTCAATAAGAAAAATGAATAGTGGTTATTTATTTTAATACAATTTTATTGATATCAAACTATGTTTTTATATTAACAATCGGGTTACTATTTCAGTCTAGTGTTTGAATTGTTGGGAAAATACCCTAATAAACAGTTCTCAAAATAAATCAACATATTACGGAAGTTCGATGACTAATAAAATATTGAATTTAAAGGGAATTAAGAGTGTTCTTTTTGTCTGTATGGGCAATATCTGTCGCTCACCTAGTGCAGAAGCTGTTTTTAGGCACAAGGCACAAGCACAAGGGTTGTCATTAATAATTGACTCGGCAGGTACAGTTGGTGCTCATGCAAAAGAAAAACCCGATCATCGAGCACAAAAAGTTGGTGTTGAACGTGGTTATAGTTTTAACGGTATTAAGGCGCGTAAAGTAAAGGTACAAGATTTTGACGATTTTGATCTTATTTTAGCGATGGATGAAGCTAACCTTAATGATTTACAAAAAATCGCACCTGAACATTTACAAGATAAAGCAATGCTGTTTTTAGATTTTGCTAAAAATCACGAAGAAAGTGAAGTGCCTGATCCTTATTATGGTGGTGTTAATGGCTTTCGTTTTGTTTTAGATTTAATTGAAGATGCAAGTGACGGTTTATTAGCGCAAATGCAATAGCTTTAAGTTTACACCATTAATTTTGCATTAATAAAAAAGAGTAATACTTTGTAAGTATTACCCTTTTTATTTAATTAGATAATTATATTACTCAACTATCACTTGATAAACAGTTACAGAGCCACTTACTTCATTACCTATAATTAATAATGGTAAACCATTAGGGCTTTGCTCACTACTGATGAATTTAATGCTTTCAGGGCCTAAGTCGCCAGCACTTTCAATCATAGAACAATTCATACCTTCACTTTCATCGCATGGATTGTCTAAATCGTCATCTAATTCATAATCAATATTAAAGTCTCGGTTATTATAAAAGGCAGAAAAGCTAACGTTGAATGGGTTGGTGATATCGTAAATAAATAAGTCACCAGAGCGTTCACTGGCAATGAAGCCATAAGTGTTATCACCAATTTTTCCTACCGCAATCGCTTCGGGTTCACCGCCTTTATCATCAGAGCGGTTATCGCCTTTATTTTCGGAATGAGTACTATTGAAGTTATCGCCTAAAACAGAGGCTGAAATTTTTCCAAAATCATCACCTGAGTCAAAAACAAGGTTTATGTTTTGATCCCAAATTGAAAATGAACGAGCTCCGTATGCGTATAATTCTTCGTAAATGCCATCATTATCAGCATCACCTAAGGCTGTAGTCACTTTCAAACGACCTAAACCGTTTTTTCCGCCGCTGGCATCATAAAACGCTTGTAATTCAATCGATAAAGCTTTGTTTATTTTGTCTGGGTTAATAATATCTTTTACTCTAACTTCTTCAGAGTAGCCATCGTAATCTCTAGCATCTCCTTCATTTGCTGACAACACAAAAGTAGCTCCATTCCATTGATAAGAGGTAATGGTATCTGGTTGATACATGCCAAATAAATTTTTAACATTCTGAAATGAAGCTATTTCATCTTTGTTGGTGAAATCAATTTTAAAATCATTCCAACTTTTAAAACCCAGTGGTTTAATTTCGATAGTGTTGTTTTCTAAATTAATGATGCCAATAGCGTTGTTTTCTTGTAGTGATACAAATGCTGTTTTGCTGTCTTTACTAATGCTGATGTACTCTGGCTCTAGGCTTTGTGCTAGCGTAGTGCCTTCTGGTCCTGCTAGTTTCAAGCCTGCTGTTGTTAATAAATCGACACGCTTGACATCAGTATCAAAATCTTCAGCGTTAAGTAAGTCACTACTAAAAGTAATATCTGAGCTTAAATTAATTGTTTGGCTAAGATCTGCAGGCATAGTATCAGTAAGACTAATCACAGAAATAGAACCTTCTGGATCTATGCTGTAATCTTTATTAGGCTCGCCTTCATTTGCAACTAATACCATGCTACCGTCAGGGCTAAAGGTTACCATATCAGGTAGCGCCCCTACTTTTACAGCTTTGATGAAAACACCAACGCCTTGATTATCTAATTGGTAAAACAATACCGCGCCGTCTTGAGTTTTATCCGTTGCTTCAACGGCAATTGCCAAAGTATTTTCAAAGATAGCAATAGAATTTGCAGCACCTAAACTAATGGTTTCTGATTGATTATTAGCTAATAAGACGTTAACTTCGTTAGCAAAAGCAAAAGCTATTGACGATAAGCTAGTATCGGTTATTGGGCTGCCAACTTCTGTTGTCGGCAGGTTATTTAAACTGATAACTTCTATTTGATTTAAAGCGCTATTAACGGCAAAAGCTGAATTTGATGCTTGATGAAATTGCACTATTTCAGCAGCACTCCTACCCGCAATGTCACTACCACCAGCACTAAATCGGCCAACTACTTCAACCCTTACACTTTGTACCGCATTTTGGCCTGTTTGTCCTTGCTCTCCTTGAATTCCTTGGGAGCCAGCTACACCAATATCACCATGCTCGCCATCAAATTGACAGGCAGACAATAATGATATTATTGATAAAGCTATTGCTGTTTTTTTTATAGACATGTTTGTTCCTAACTTACAATGAGTTTAATAATATGAAAACCCATAGAGTGTAAAAGTAAGACGTGACACTTTTATGTCATTTTAATGAAGAAAACATTACAGGGAGAAGTAGCTATAAACGATAAAAATTAAAATTTACCGTTTATTTTATATAGTGCAGGTGAGTTCAAAATGAGTATGCTATCGTTGTTTAACCGCATTAGCTAACAAGTCTAAAATTTTCTCGCTAGCTACTAAATCAACACAAGCATCCGTTATGCTTTGCCCATAAACAAGTGCAATATCAGCTTTTACAGCTTGATTACCGGATTCGATGAAGCTTTCAATCATTACGCCAAAAATACTTTGCTCGCCCTGATTGATTTGCTCCGCAAGTGAACGAGCAACATCAATTTGTTTATTATGATCTTTATAGCTATTGCCATGACTACAATCAACCATAATACTTTGTTGTAATTGTGCTTTTGCTAATTTTTCACAAGTTTCTTTAATGTATTCCTTATGATAATTAGGCACTTTTCCGCCGCGTAAAATTACATGAGCAAAAGGATTACCATGGGTGCGGTAAATACACATTTGGCCGCTTTTATCTGGCGAATATAATACATGGGGTACGCTTGAAGCTTTAATAGCGTCTAAGGCTATTTTTACATTGCCGTCGGTACCATTTTTAAAACCAACAGGGCAGGAAAGGGCTGATGCTAATTCTCTATGTACTTGGCTTTCAGTTGTTCGTGCGCCAATGGCGCCCCAACTGATTAAATCAGAAATATATTGACCAGTAACCATGTCTAAAAATTCAGTTCCAGCTGGCAAGCCCATTTCATTGATGTCTACCAATAATTGCCGCGCAAGATTCAAACCTTTGGCAACGTGAAAAGATTTATCTAAGTCAGGGTCACTAATCAACCCCTTCCAACCAACGGTGGTGCGTGGTTTTTCAAAATAAACACGCATCACAATAAGAAGTTCGTTGCTGTATTTATCACGTAAAGTTTTTAAGCTTTTGGCATAATCAATGGCTGCACTTGTATCATGAATTGAGCAAGGTCCGATGATCACTAACAAGCGTTTGTCTTCTCCACTTATGATAGCTTCTATCTCTTGTCGACTTTGCATAATAAAGTCAGCAGTGCTTTTACTTAACGGTATCTGCTCTGCTAGTTGGGCAGGAGACACTAAGTTTTCAATTAAACTTGTGCGTAATCCATCAGTTTTAATAGTCATGGTATTCGTTTGTTTTGTTGTTTTATGCGAAACCCTATTTAATAGAAGCTAAAATAACGCGCATAAACTAAAGTTATGGGCGCTAACATAGCTAAATTAATGACTAATGTGAACTATTTTAACGATATAAATAATGATTAATTAACATGATTTTATTTATTTAGTACTTATATCTTTGCAGACCCGTTTCACTCAATATTTTTGCTGTAATTTCTTCTACAGAAAACTTGGTGGTATTGATAAAAGGAATTCGTTCTTTTTTGTAAAGTTTTTCAACTTCGCGTACTTCCATGCGGCATTGTCTAGCCGATGCATATTTAGAGTTTGACATTCTCCCTTCACGAATATCGATTAACCTTTGTGCATCAATTGTTAAACCAAACAATTTCTTTTGATGTGGTTTTAAAAAGGCAGGAAGTTTTAATTCATCCATATCATCATCGGTAAAAGGATAATTAGCGGCTTTAATACCGTATTGCAAGGCTAAATACAGTGAGCTTGGGGTTTTACCTGAACGAGAAACACCTACTAATATAACATCGGCATCTTCATAATTTGTTACCACTGAGCCATCATCATTAGCGAGTGCATAATTTACTGCTTCAATGCGATAATCGTAACTATTTTCATGAATACTGTGCGTTCTATGGGCTTTGGGTTTAGCTTTCATGTTAAGTTGCTTTTCAAGTGGCGCAACAAAATGCTCTAAAAAGTTATAAATAACACCATCACAACTATCAATAATTTCTCTGATATCGTTATTAACAAAAGTGTGAAAAACCAAAGCAGGCTCATTAGAGCGAGCACAAACTTTATTAATTTTGTCTTTAGCTTCATTAGCTTTTTCAATTGTTTCTACAAATGAAATGGTTTGATGTTCAAACTCTGTTGGAAATAAAGATAATAAAGCATGACCGAAAACTTCAGAAGTGATAGCAGTACCATCAGAAATATAAAAAGCAGTACGCATGTAATTCCTTATATTGTTGTTATGAATATTAAAATGAAAACTTCTAAGTTATATGTCATTTAAACTTTTAGTTTCAATAGTTGGCAGTGTAGAATGTCCTAAGCTATAAATATAGTGCTACAAATAAATAAACATATTTAATTACTTTAAGTAAATAATTCAATATGTTTATTATTTTACTGACTCTTATTGGAGAATTGTTGTGCAAGAAAACGTACTTTGGTATGAAAACTTGGGAATGGGTGATGTTGATCGCGTTGGCGGCAAAAATGCATCTCTTGGGGAAATGATTTCAAATTTAGCTAACGTTGGTGTGCAAGTGCCAACAGGTTTTGCAACGACTTCTTTTGCTTTTAATGAATTTTTAGAGCAAAGCGGCATTAATGAAAAAATATATCAATTACTTGATACATTAGATGTTAGTGACTTAGGTGAATTAGCAAAATGTGGCCAAATCATTCGCCAGTGGATTATTGACACGCCTTTTTTACCTCAAATGCAAAAAGATATTGAGCAAGCTTATGCCAAGTTGGCGGGCGAGTTTACTGAAGACGCTTCATTTGCGGTACGTTCATCGGCAACAGCTGAAGACATGCCAGATGCTTCTTTTGCAGGCCAACAAGAAACCTTTCTCAATGTGCGTGGTTTTGATGCCGTAATGGTTGCTATCAAACATGTATTCGCTTCATTGTTCAACGACCGAGCTATTTCGTACCGTGTACATCAAGGTTACGATCACCGTGGTGTTGCTTTATCTGCTGGCATTCAGCAAATGGTACGTAGCGACATTTCTGCCTCTGGTGTCATGTTCTCTATTGATACTGAATCAGGCTTTGAAGATGTGGTATTTATCACCTCTAGCTTTGGTTTAGGTGAAATGGTAGTGCAGGGCGCAGTAAACCCTGATGAGTTTTATGTACATAAACCAACACTAGCTAAAGGTAAACCTGCTGTTGTACGTCGTAATATTGGTAGTAAAGCCATTAAAATGGTTTATACACAATCACAAGAACACAGCAAGCAAGTTGAAATTGTAGATATTGATGAGCAAGACTCTAATCGCTTTTCATTAACTGATGACGAAGTGCAAGATCTTGCAAAACAAGCGGTGATTATTGAAAAGCATTATGGTCGCCCAATGGATATCGAGTGGGCTAAAGATGGTTTGGATAACAAGCTTTACATTGTTCAAGCACGACCTGAAACAGTGAGAAGTCGTGAAAAAGCCAATGTAATGGAACAATTTCAGCTACAAACTTCAGCAGAAGTTATTTGTGAAGGTCGCTCAATTGGTCATAAAATTGGTAGCGGTGAAGTGAAAGTTTTAGCCTCACTTGCTGAAATGGATAAAATTCTACCAGGTGATGTATTAGTCACTGATATGACCGATCCTGATTGGGAACCGATAATGAAGCGTGCTTCAGCTATTGTTACTAATCGTGGTGGTAGAACATGTCATGCGGCTATTATTGCCCGTGAAATGGGTATTCCTGCCGTTGTTGGTTGTGGCAATGCTACTGAAGTGATTAAAACTGGTGATGAAGTTACTGTTTCTTGTGCAGAAGGTGACACTGGTTTTATTTACAAAGGTAAGCTTGATTATACCGTCACTACCTCAGAAATTGACGCTATGCCAGAATTGCCACTTAAAATTATGATGAATGTTGGTAATCCTGATCGAGCTTTCGCTTTTGCTAAATTACCCCATGCAGGAATTGGTTTAGCTCGCTTAGAATTTATTATCAATAAAATGATTGGTATTCACCCCAAAGCATTACTTAATTTTGATAGCCAGTCGGCAGATTTACAAGATGAAATTAATGATATAATTGTTGGTTATGATAACCCTGTTGAGTTTTATATTGCCAAGTTAACAGAAGGTATTTCAACACTTGCTGCCGCATACTCGCCTGAGAAAGTTATTGTGCGTATGTCTGATTTTAAATCAAACGAATATGCAAACTTGGTTGGCGGTGAAGAATACGAACCAGACGAAGAAAATCCAATGATTGGTTATCGTGGTGCTGCTCGCTACATTTCTAAAGACTTTAGAGATTGTTTTGCCCTAGAATGTGAGGCCTTAAAGCGTGTTCGTAACGACATGGACTTAACCAATGTTGAGGTGATGATCCCGTTTGTACGTACTTTGGAAGAAGCTGCGCAAGTTATTGATATTTTAGCTGAACATGGTTTAAAACGTGGTGAAAATGGTTTACGCATTATTATGATGTGTGAATTACCGTCGAACGCTTTACTTGCTGATCAATTCCTTGATTACTTTGACGGCTTCTCTATCGGTTCAAATGATTTAACTCAGCTTACGCTTGGTTTAGATAGAGATTCAGGTTTAATTGCTCACTTATTTGATGAGCGTGATCCTGCTATTAAGATGTTACTTTCTATGGCTATTAGTGCTTGTAAAAAACGTGGTAAGTACGTCGGTATTTGCGGCCAAGGCCCTTCAGATCATGAAGATTTTGCTGCATGGCTTGTTGAGCAAGGCATTGATAGTGTTTCACTTAACCCTGATACAGTATTGCCAACGTGGTTATACTTAGCGGATAAATTAGCTAAGTAACTGGTAAAAAAGAAACGAGCACGATACTGTCGTGCTCGTTATTATTACTCTAACCCTTCAATCACACCTGTTGATAGCAATTGAATATCATTAGCTGCGGGCTTTTTAGGTAACCCCGGCATACGCATAATATTACCAGTCAATATTACTAAAAACCCTGCACCTGCATTAATTTGAATTGAACTAACGGTTACTTCAAAATGTCGAGGTCTGCCATGCAAGGTTGGATCATCAGATAACGAGCTTGGTGCCTTAGCAATACAAATGGGTAAGTGCGTTAACCCTAATTGCTCAACATGCTTGAGATCTTTTGCAGCTTGCTTTGAAAACGCTACATCGGTAGCACCATACATAGCACGACTAACTTTTCGTACTTTATCAACCACAGACATATCAAGTTCATATAATGGTTGAAATGGCTTACTTTTGTCTATTGAAGCCATTACTGCTTTCGCTAATGCTAATGCTCCTTTTCCACCGTCAGCGTGATGAGTAGTTTCTGCAAAAGAAACACCATGTTCAACACAGCGAGCTTTGATCAGGGCAATTTCAGCATCGGTATCAGAAGTAAAGCGATTTAATGCGACAACAGGATGTTTATTAAATAATTGCACACTTTCGATGTGCTTATCTAAATTTTCTAAGCCTTTGGCAATTGCGCTCAAATCTTCTGTAACTAAATCTTTTTTATCTTTACCTCCGTGCATTTTTAACGCGCGAACGGTGGTGACTAAGACAACTGCATCAGGATCTAAGTTTGCTATTCTACACTTTATGTCAAAGAATTTTTCAGCGCCTAAATCAAAACCAAAACCTGCCTCGGTTATCGCCCAATCAGCATGATGCATTGCCATGCGCGTAGCAATAATACTATTACAACCATGAGCTATATTTGCAAAAGGACCACCATGAACAAATGCAGGTGTACCTTCAAAACTTTGTACTAGGTTTGGTTGCATAGCATCACGAAGTAACGCCATCATAGCGCCAGTTACATTTAGCTCTTTTGCATAGATAGGTTTACTGTCATAGGTGTAGCCTATTAAGGTGCGATCAAGTCTTTCTTTTAAGTCTTTATAATCATTAGCTAAACAAAGCATTGCCATTACTTCAGAAGCGGCAGTTATGTCAAAACCACCTTCGCGTGGAACACCTTGCATTTTCCCACCAAGCCCCAGAACTATTTTTCGTAAACTGCGATCATTCATATCCATGACACGACGCCAGACTAATTGTCGAGGATCAATATTAAGGACATTACCCTGATATATATGATTATCTATTGCAGCAGAAAGTAAATTATTTGCACTGGTAATAGCATGAAAATCCCCCGTGAAATGTAAGTTAATCCTATCGCTTGGCATTATTTGACTATAGCCACCACCTGTTGCACCGCCTTTCATACCTAAACAAGGCCCAAGAGAAGGCTCTCTCAATGCCATACAAACTGATTCATTAAGTTGAGTAAATGCTTGTCCCAACCCAATTGTGGTTGTGGTTTTTCCTTCGCCAGAAGGGGTTGGTGTAGTGGCAGAAACTAAAATTAGTTTACCTTGTTTGGTTGACTGAGTTTTTAAAGCATCAAGGGATATTTTTGCCATATCACGACCATAAGGAAGTACGTGTTCTTGTTTTATATTTAACAGATCACTAATTTCATTAATAGGGCGAGGGGTAAACTGTTGTGCTATTTCTACATCAGAGGGCATGATAAATCCTTGTTTAGCCTATATAGACACGCTTTATTGACACGTTTTATTTTTGTTTTATATGCAGGTTAATTTAACAATAAAACACCAATTTGCAACAAAAGCCATACAAATATCGCATTAGTTAAAAGTTAGTTTTGTATTTTCAGCTTTCCACTTTAAATTTAAGGCGTTAGACTTTCATTAATATCAACATTAGTAAGTGGACAATTAATGGCAGACTTTACTGCTAAAATACAATCAACTAAGCGAGTTGACAGGGTTATTTATTCTCGTCATAAGAAACCTAGTAGGCGGCTTGAGCATGACCATGTTATCTCTGAGCAGCCTTTGCAAATTAATTTGCACTGGCATAATGAAGATAGCGAGATCGAAACAAAAGTTTTCGCTATTACAATGCGCACGTTAGGTGAAGAGAAGTTTTTGATCCTTGGTTTGCTATTTAGTGAAGGTATTATCAAAGATTTTTCTTATATTGAAAGACTCTTTCCTGAAAACACTGACGATAATACTAATGAACAAGCGATAGAAAATAATTGGCAAGTACATTTAAAGCAAGGGTTACAACCAAAATTAACGTCTATTGAACGTTATCAAACCACTTATTCAAGTTGTGGTTTGTGTGGGGCAACGTCATTAAAAGCATTAGAGTTAAAAAATCCACCCAATTTATTGAAGATAACTGAAACGTTAAAAATTAGCCCTGACGCTATATACACACTTGCCGATAGAATGCGTTCACAACAACCGTTGTTTACGCTTACTGGTGCTGCACATAGCGCTGCGCTCTTTAATCAACAAGCGCAATTATTGTCTGTGTTTGAAGACATAGGTCGGCATAATGCGGTTGATAAATTAATTGGTCAGCGTTTGTTTGATCAAGAGTCAGCTCAAATTGAGCAATTATTGGTTATGCTCGTTAGTGGCAGAGTAAGCTTTGAGATAGTACAAAAAACGGTCATGGCAGGTATCGGGATTTTAGTTTCTGTTGGCGCTCCATCAGAGCTAGCAATAAAAGCAGCGCAACGATTTAATTTAACCTTAATAGGTTTTGCTTCTTCGCAATCGTTTAATGTGTATTGTGGCGACTGGCGTATAGTAAATGAATGTAAAGATAACAAAATCAGCAAATAGATAATAAAACTAAGTAGAGCATATTATGTCAAAAAATTTATCACAACTTGCCCGCAGACAAGGCATTGACAATACCTTATTCCAACAGCTAGTTGTTACAGATGCTGGTGACAAACACAGTAATTTAAAACAGAAAAGAAAAACTTTAGCTAAAGAATTTTTAATGGGTGAAGCTGTTATTCATGGCGCGGCGAGTTTTTATGATTTTTTAGATGATGGCACTAGCCATAATAACAAACAGCACAACGCCAATAAAAAAGCTTATGTTTGTAATGGCTCATCATGTTTGTGTGCTGATACTCAAGCTGTGGTTAAAGATAAATTAGTTAATCAATTTGACTCAGACAATGTTGGCCATGTTACCTGTTTAGGTCGTTGTGCGGAAAATAGCGCCTTTCAAATAGCGGAGCATAATTTTTCAGGCTCAGACATTGATAATTTGTCTAATATTGTTGAAGAGATATCTACAATCTCAAATGAACATTATCAAATACGTTGTACTTTGAATGAACCTATACTCACAGCTGAAATTTTAGATGTTACTGAATATTATCAATTGTTTGATCAGTTATCAAAACAATGTATTACAAGAGACGAACAAGAAAAGCTACTAGATAAGTTAGTTGGATCTGGTTTACGAGGTCGAGGTGGTGCGGGCTTCCCAACAGGCATTAAATGGCTTTCTTGCCTCAATGAAAAGCATGATGAAAAATATATTGTTTGTAATGCCGATGAAGGTGACGCAGGTGCTTTTTCTGATCGTTATTTATTGGAGCAAAGACCGCATGCCGTATTGTTTGGTATGTTAATGGCTGGTTTATTAACTGACGCTAAAACGGGTGTGTTATATATTCGCGCAGAATACCCAGAGGCAATAAAGCAAACAGAACAAGCAATTAATGAATTTAAACAGCTTGTATTGAACAAAAAAGTCACTGTTGATTTTAACTTTAAAATTATCAAAGGAGCAGGTGCTTATATTTGCGGGGAAGAAACGGCATTGCTGCGTTCAATTGAAGGGCAGCGACCCGTCGTATCAGTGCGTCCTCCGTTTCCAACACAAAGTGGTTTATTTGGATGCCCAACAGTGGTTAATAATGTTGAAACGTTTGGCTCGATACATTTTATATTTTCTAATTTAGCACAAAAAGAAAATAGCACAGTAGAAAAATATAAAAACTTAGGTAACGGTAAATCAACAGGCAGTAAATTACTTTCTCTTGACGGTGCTTTTAATGCCCCTGGTATTATTGAAGTTGCAATGGGTACACCATTAACTCAAGTTATTGAGCTTGCAGGTGGTTTTGCTAAAAACATTAAAGCACTACATATTGGCGGCCCTTTAGGAGGTGTAGTGCCATTATCTGAAATCGACAAACTCACGATAGATTTTGAATCGTTTGCCGAAAATGGATTTTTACTTGGGCATGCCAGTATTATTGGTATTCCACAGTCTATGAAAATGATTGAGTATATTGCTCATTTATTTGAATTTACGGCACTTGAATCTTGCGGTAAATGCTATCCCTGTCAAATAGGCTCTGTGCGTGGTCAAGAAATGTTTGAACAAGCAATATCAGGTGAACAGACAATAAACCGCGAGTTATTGAATGATTTATTAGACACTATGCAGCTAGGCTCTTTATGTGCTTTAGGAGGTGGTGTTCCTTTACCGATACAAAATATTTTGCAGTATTTTAAAGACGAATTAACACCTTACTTTACCAATACAGAATTTGTTAAAGGAGCGCACTCATGAGCCAAGGTAATAAAGCATTAAAGCAAACAGTAAAACAAGCTTTTTTAAATGGTGTTGCTTATCCTATTGATAAGGATGAAACCATTCTGTCTTTTAGTCGTCGCTTAAACGACGCTAGCATTATTCCTACTTTATGTGACGATACCCGATTAGAGCCTTACGGCAGTTGTCGAGTATGCAATGTTGATGTTGCCTTAACCGCTGATGGGCCAAAAAAAGTCATGGCTTCATGTCATACACCAATAAGCGAGGGTATGCACATATATACACATTCACCGCGTATTGAAAAACTGCGAAGAAATATTATTGAATTAGTATTGAGTGATTTACCTGAGCAAACGCTAGTTAATAGCCAAAATCATCCTCGCACAGAATTTGAACAAGTAGTGGCTGATACAGGTGTTGGACAAGTTCGCTTTAATCAAGGTCGAAAAAGTGTTGCTAGCGTTCCATTTACGACTAATAAAAAGGGTGAAAGTAAACTTTGTGATGAGAGTCATCCTTATATGCGTATGGATTTATCTTTGTGTATTGATTGTAATCGCTGCGTTAGAGCTTGTGATGAAATTCAAGGTGAGCAAGTGCTAAGTGTGGCAGGACGTGGTTTTGATGCTCGAATTATCAAAGGTCAAGATGTCAGTTTTAATGATTCAGATTGTGTTTCTTGTGGCGCTTGTGCGCAAACTTGCCCAACTGGTGCTATTTCAGATGTATTTCGTCAGCAGCTAGCTAAAGCAGAATCAAAAAGTGATCACATTGATAAAGTCAGAACCATTTGTTCATACTGTGGTGTGGGCTGTAACCTAGAAGTTTCAGTACAAAATAATAAAATATTGTCCATAGAAGCGCCAAAAGGTGCGGCTGTTAATAGCGGACATACATGTTTGAAAGGACGTTACGCATGGAGATTTTATGATCATGATGATCGCCTTGATTCCCCTTTAGTCAAAATTGATGGCAAATTAACCAAAGCTAGTTGGGAACATGCTTTTGATTATATTGCCAAACGCTTAACTGATATAAAAACTAATCACGGCAGTGATGCTATTGCAGGCATTTCATCTGCTCGTTGCACTAATGAAGAAAACTATCTATTACAAAAAATGATGAGAGTAGTCATCGGCACAAACAATATTGATTGCTGTGCACGTGTTTGTCATTCACCTACCGCTTATGGCATGCAACATAGTTTTGGAACGGGGGCTGCAACTAATTCTATTGATGACTTAAAACAAACTGAGTTTATTTTACTTATTGGTGCTAACCCAACGGCAGCTCATCCAGTTACTGGCGCTAAAATCAAACAAAAAGTAATGAAAGGCACGCCGCTTATTGTGCTTGATCCTGTTAAAACTGAACTTGCACGTTTCGCTAATTGGCATATTCAACTTCGCCCTGGTACTAATGTTGCTGTGTTAAATATGATGGCGTATTTTATTATTGAATCAGGCTTAGTTAGTAAAGATTTTGTAAATACTCGTACAGAAGAGTATCAAAGTTATCATCAAGCTATTATGGCGCTTGATATTAATAAATTAGCAACCATAGCAGGTGTTGATAAAACGTTAGTAAAACAAGCTGCCATTGCTTATGCAAAAGCGGATAAAGCCATGAGTTTTCATGGCCTTGGTGTTACTGAACATAGCCAAGGTAGTAGAGCCATAATGTGTATTGCAGATCTCGTTATGCTCACTGGAAATATCGGCAGAAAAGGCGTTGGTATGAATCCGCTACGTGGACAAAACAATGTTCAAGGTGCTGCAGATATGGGCTGTCAGCCACATCAAGGTGCTGGATATTTCCCTGTTGATGATTTAGAACATATTAAGTATTACCAACAACACTATCAGGTCAATAAGGATTCCATCGTTAATTTAAGCCAATGGCCAGATAAAGTTGGTTATAAAATACCTGAAATGTTTAATGCTGCATTAGCTGGTGACTTAAAGGCCTTATGGATTTTAGGTGAAGATGTAGTGCAAACAGATCCTAATCAACAGCATGTTGTTGCAAGCCTTGAAAATCTCGACTTACTTATCGTGCAAGAAATATTTTTATCTGAAACAGCTAAAATGGCTGACGTTGTACTACCAGGTACTAGCTTTTTAGAGAAAAGTGGTACTTTTACTAATGGTGAGCGCCGAGTGCAAAAAGTGAATGCGGCTGTTCCTCCTCGTAAAGGATGCAAAACTGATGGTGAAATCATCGTCGAGATGATGAATAACCTTGGCTATAAACAAGCATCTTATGATGCCAATTCAATGTTAGAAGAAATATCACAAGTGGTGCCGTTTTTTGCTGGTATTACATGGCAAAACCTCGGTTTAGATGGTTTGCAATGGCCAGTAACCAAAGAAGGTGTAGAAACGAAAACTCTTCATGTAGACTCTTTTAAACGGGGTTTAGGTAAATTTCACTTCTTTGAATTTGAAGAAAGCCAAGAGATGTTAAAGCACAGTGAACAATTCCCTTTTATTTTAACTACTAGCCGTAACTTAGAACATTATAATGCTGGAACAATGACAAGAAGAACGAGTAACGAAGCTATTGTTAGCGAAGATGTGTTACTGGTGAGCAAAGGTGACGCTGCAGACAAAGGCATTACAGATAGAAGTAAGGTGAAATTATTCTCAGCTAGAGGTGAAATTACCTTAACAGCGCAAATCAGCGATAAAGTTAAGCAAGGCATTCTTTTTACTACTTTCCATTTTCCTGAACTGATGATTAATAGAGTCACTGGCGATGTAACAGATAAACATACTAAGTGCCCAGAGTATAAAGTTGTTGCGGTAGACATTAAAAAAGCTTGATCTTGCTTGGTTTTTGTTCGTTTTTAGGGGCAGATTTAACTATTATCGTCTAGTATAAAGATATAGTTATGTTTTATTGGATTTTTTTTAACATGGAATCATGTGAAATCGCCAAAGTGTTAGCCCATCAATATACTCTCAACGATCCACTTCATCATATTTTTGATGAAGTGGCTGCTATTTCTGTACAAGGGTATGATGAAAACCGTAATATTATCTACTGGAATAAAGGTAGTGAACTTCTTTATGGTTACAAAAAAGAAGAAGCATTAGGACAAAAGTTAGAGCAATTGATTATACCTGAGTCTATGCGTGAATTTGTTATTGCAGCGCATAGTGATTGGCTAAATAAAGGGACACAAATTCCTTCAACTGAACTTACTCTACGTCATAAAAATGGCAATAATGTCAGTGTTTTCTCAAGTCATGTGTTATTTACCAATCAATACAATAAAAAACATATGTATTGTATCGATGTTGATTTAGCGGATGTTAAACACGCACAAGCACAAGCTCTATTTAAAGAGCATATGCTTGAAGCTGCATTTGAAGCGATACCAGATTTGTTTTTTTTAATGCAAGAAGATGGCACTATTATTGATTATCATACGAGTAATAAAAAGAACCTTTATGTAGAGCCAAAAGATTTTATTGGTAAACCTATGGTTGATATTCTACCCGATAAAGTGGCAAGCAAGTTCAAAGCAACTATTGCAAAAGTCATATTGAAAAAGGGTATCGAAAGCTTTGAATATGAACTTAAAATGCCATATGGTATCGCTTTTTTTGAAGCAAGAATTAGTCATTTACCAGAACATAATCAAGTAGTAACAATCGTTCGGGATATTACAGAAACACATAAAACAGCTGAAGTTATACGCCACCATGCTTATTTTGATACGTTAACTTTATTACCAAATCGCTTTTTGGCACTTGATCGTTTATCACAAATGTTAAGTGAGGCTAAGCGGAACAAAGAAAAAGCAGCCATACTTTTTCTTGATTTAGATGATTTTAAAAAAGTAAATGATTCATTAGGACATGAAGTTGGCGATAAATTATTAATAGAGTCAGCTAATAGATTAAATAAAGTAGTACGAAAAGAAGATACCGTAGGCCGCTTAGGTGGTGATGAGTTTATTGTTCTATTAAGAGGTTTAAGTGAAGAGCATAATGCAGTAACGATTGCAGAAAATTTACTTAATATTTTCAGAGAGCCTTTTACAATTGATGGTAGAGAGTTATTGTTAACATTAAGCATTGGCATTGCTATCTACCCAGATAATGGTCATTGTTCCTCAGATCTATTACGAAACGCTGACAGTGCCATGTATCAAGCAAAGGCATTAGGGCGTAATACTTATTCATTTTTTACTAAAGATATGAATGTGACCATATTGCGTCGGTTAGAAGTTGAAGAGCAGATGCATGGCGCATTAGAGCGCGATGAATTTGAAGTGTATTATCAAGCTCAATTTGATGTAAAAAATAACTCTATCATTGGCGCTGAGGCTTTACTTAGGTGGCATAACCCTGCTTTAGGTAACATTACCCCTGATGAATTTATTCCCATTGCCGAACATACGGGTTTAATTGTACCCATTGGACAGTTTGTTGTTAAACAATCCCTCAATTTTCTTAATGAATGGCAAAATCAGCACCAAAGACATTATAGAATGGCTGTTAACTTGTCGCCTCGTCAATTCAGAGATGCTGAATTAATCAACTTTATTCAAAAATCATTACATGATGCAAAAATAACAGCTGATTGTTTAGAGCTAGAAATAACGGAAGGGGTATTGATGATCGGTCAATCTTATATTGATAAAGCCTTAAAAGAGCTTAATAAACTCGGTATAAAACTGTCAATGGATGATTTTGGTACTGGTTATTCTTCTTTAAGTTATTTACAACAATATGCTTTCGATGTACTAAAAATAGATAGAAGCTTTATTCAAGGTATACCGAAAAATGAAGCTGATTGTAAGCTAGTTAATGCAATCATAGCGATGGCACAAAGCTTAGGTTTAAAAATTGTTGCCGAAGGTGTAGAAACTAAAGAGCAAGTTGAGTTGTTAAGTACTCTAGGTTGTGATTATCTGCAAGGGTATTATTTTAGTAAACCTGTACCTGCGAAACAACTGATAACATTTTCTAGTGATTTCAATTATTAAGATGATATATCGGCAAAAACGGCCCTGCACATGTTAGCTAAATCAATTGGAGATAACGCTATCTCTAATCCTCGCTTACCGCCACTAATATAAATTTGCGCAAATCTCTCAGCGCTTATATCTATTACTGTTGATAACGTTTTCTTTTGTCCTAATGGACTCACACCGCCTAAAATATAACCTGTACTGGCTTCTACACGCTTGGCGTCGGCCATTTTTACTTTTTTAACTTTCAATACTTTAGCAATGGTTTTGAGGTTTAATTTCATCTTTACAGGTACAATTGCAACGATCAAATCATCAGTATCACAGCAAACCACCAGTGTTTTAAAAACCTGTTCTGCATTAAGGGATAGTTTTTCTACTACTTCAAGACCAAATGAACGGGCATTCGCCTCATGCTGATATTGGAGTACTTCAAACGATATTTTATTTCGTGTTAGCTGTTTGGTTGCGGGTGTCATATTTTTATCTGCTAATTTTTATCAAACTATTTAATGGTTTATTTTTCTTATACCAAACGGATTAATCAGGTAGAATTATCAACCTGTTATTCTCTTATTACCTGTTTGTTCTCTATGCGCATAATTCACACTTCTGATTGGCATCTTGGTCAATATTTCTATGGTAAAAGCCGTGCCAACGAACATCAACAATTTCTTTATTGGTTATTAGCACAAGTTAAAGACAATAAAATCGATGTCATTATTGTCGCTGGCGATATTTTTGATACTGCTACGCCGCCAAGTTACGCAAGACAAATGTACTTTAATTTTATTAGTGCTATGCAATCACTAGATTGTCAGTTAATTGTTTTAGCAGGTAATCATGACTCTGTTAGTATGTTAGCAGAATCTAAGGAGATACTCGGCGCTTTAAATACCCGTGTTATTGCTAGTGTTACAGATACAAGTATTGAGAGCAATTTAACCGAGCAAGTTTTTTCAATAAAGGATAAACAAGGAAATCCGCAAGCTGTTATTTGTGCCGTGCCTTTTATTAGACCTCGTGATGTGATCAAAAGTCATGCTGGGCAATCAGCTACAGATAAATCTAAAAGCTTACAACAAGCAATTGTTAATCATTACAATTGCTTGTTTGAACAGGCCCAACAACTTGTCTGCGAACATAAAATGACAGACGAAAAATGTGAACTTCCTATTATTGCAACGGGACATTTAACTGCATTAGGCGTCACCACCTCTGATTCAGTTCGAGATATATACATAGGTACACTTGAAGCGTTACCAAGTAATGCTTTTCCTGTGGCAGATTACATTGCTTTAGGGCATATTCATCGCGCACAAAAAGTCGGGAAAACTGAGCATATTCGCTATTGTGGCTCACCTATAGCGCTCAGTTTTGATGAAGCCAAACAAAATAAACGAGTGTTAATCGTTGATTTTAAACAAGGTAAACTAGCGACAGTAACAGACTTAATTGTGCCATGCTTTCAGCCATTGGCTATGGTAAAAACGTCTATAGAAAATTTAAGCCAAGAAGTAGAAAAACTGGTCGATAGTTTATTAGGAAACGTACTTGAAGGTGTACTTGAAAACTCTCGTAAAAACTCTTTTAAAAATAATGACGAAATAAAAATCTGGCTTGATATTGAGTTATCAAATACTGGCTTGTTAAGTGATTTACAACCAAGAATTATGGCGTTAGTTAAAGACTTCCCCGTAGAAGTTCTTCTTGTTAGACGAGAGAAGCAAGTAAGAAGGCGTTTAATGATGGAGCATCAACAAGATCAAAACACGTTAAACGAATTAACCTTAGATGATGTATTTTCTTCTCGTTTAAATCAAGAAGCATGCCTCAATAGCAGTGAAGAGGATGATGACAAGCAACCAAATATTGACAATTTAGAGCGTAAAGCACAATTACAGACTTTATTTAAGCAAACTGTCACACAAGTTTTAGAAGCAGGTAAGTCATGAAAATATTACGCTTACGTTTTGAGAATATCAATGCTTTAAAAAATGCTTGGCAGCTAGACTTTACCCAAGAGCCGTTTGACAGCAATGGTCTTTTTGCTATTACAGGGGCAACAGGTTCAGGAAAAACCAGTATTCTTGATGCTATTTGTTTAGCTTTATATCATGAAACTCCTCGACTAAAAGTGTCGGCAAGTCAAAATCAGTTAATGACTCGTTTCACCGCAAACTGTATGGCTGAGGTTGAATTTGAAGTTAAAGGGCAGGGCTATTGTGCTTTTTGGAGTCAAAAACGAGCACGAAATAAAGTTGATGGCAACTTACTCGCTCCTGTCGCGCAATTATCTTTGATTGATGGCACTATTATTGCTGAGAAGTTAAAAGATGTTAAAGATAAAATAGCAGTAATAACGGGCTTGGATTTTTCACGATTTACCAAATCAATGATGCTATCCCAAGGAGCATTTGCAGCATTTTTAAATGCCCAAGCAAATGATAGAGCGCAATTATTAGAGCAATTAACGGGTACACAAATATATGGTGATATTTCAAAACAAGTTTTTGAAAATCATAAGCTAGCTGAAAAATCTTTACAGCGAATAAAAGATAAAGCTCAAGATATTAGCTTGCTAACAGAGCAAGAGTTTAATGACTTACATGCTAATGAAGTTGAATTAGAACAGCAAAGTAAACAAATTAGCTTAGAGCAGTCATCGTATCTAGCATTAAAGAATTTAGCGTTACTTAACGAAGCACATCAAAAGCAGTTAGTTCAACTTAATGAGTTAACATTGCAAAGTCAGCAAACAAAAACAGCAGCAGTTGCTAGTCAATCAGTTCTCAATGAATGTTTAGCAGCACAAGAGCTGCAGCAAGTTCAGCATAAGGCTATAGAAGTAAAACTGAACAATAGTATTCTGCCGTTAGATAGTGATATTGCCAATATCACCACACAATTAACACAAGAATCAGACAAAGAAAACAAGCAAGCCCAAGAACTTAAAGAAGCAACAGATAAACAACAACTTATCAAAGCTGAAAAACAATTATTACTAACAGAAGCAGCACAGTTAGAACTTTATTTAACCGCGCATCAAGCATTAGCTTGTGTTAAAGAAAAACTGCCTTTATGGACTAATCAAGTAAATCAATTAGAGCAAATCAAAGTCAGTATTAACGATAAAAATCAACAATTAACTTCGATATATGAAAACTGTCAACAGCTCCTTGTAGAACAAAAAAATCAACAAGTAGATTTAATAAAAAGCCAACAACAGCAACAAAACTTACAAGCAGAAGGTAAAGATCTAAATAGTCGCCATCAACAATTGGTAGCGAAAAATACCACATTATTAAACTCCGTTGCTCTAGATGCTAATACGCTCACACCTGACGTGTTAAGTGTTAAGGTAAATAACTGCCAGCAAAAGCAAAATGATTATGCACAAGCCTTACAACTTGCCACTCGTAATAGCGCGCTTTTACACGAGCAAGCACAACTGATAAAACAAAAACAAAGCTCAGAGCCACTTGTAAAAGACATAGAGCAACAGTTAACGGATTTACGTAAGCAGTTTTCAAGTGTAAAACAACAAAAACTTGATGTTGAAACCTTAATTGCTCAACAGCAAACTATTATGGCACTGAGCGAACATAGAGCTAAATTGCAACCAAATCAGCCTTGCCCTTTGTGTGGTTCAATCGATCACCCCGCTATTGAAGAGTACCAAGCAGTCAGCCTTGATGATCAACAAAATCGCTTACATGGTGTCAATTACGAATTAGACCGTTTAGAAGAGCAAGGTAAAGAGCTGGTTAAGCGAGAAAATCAACTAAGTTCAGACTTAAAAGCTAATGATGATCGATTACAAAGAATTATAGTTGAGCAAACAGAGTTGTCAGACAACTTTTCTCGTTTCGATTTACCTGAATTTAGCCGCCTTGAACTAGCCGAAATGGCGGTGATCGAACAAGCTAATATGAGAATAAACAGTCAAGTTGTACAGCTTAGTCAATTCCAAAATGAGTTTAACCAGTTTAGCCAACAAAGTGGAATGATTGAGCAACAGTTACAAAAAACAATGCAAATATTGGCACAAGCACAGCATCAAGATGCGTTAATTCAAGAAAGACTTAACCACGGTAACCAACAAAGTGTCGAACAAAATAAAATATTAGAGCAGTTGAACTTTGATCAAAAAAGACTGGAGAAAATACTACTGGCTGATATTAAGACAATGCAGCTGAGTCAAATTTCCACCTACCTTAATGATGAAGCAACATTAGTTAGTTCAGCTCAATGGCTAGAGCAATTACATCAACAAGTTAGCTTATTTGAGCAAAAAACAGCACAGTTACAAATGCTTGCTAGCAAACAATCGTCAATTGAACAAACGGATATGTTAGGTGAAGAGCAAGTAAAACAATCAACCAAGATGTTAGCTAGCTTAGTCCAGCAAGTATCAGCATTACAACGTCAGCTGCAGGATAAGAGCGAGTTACGCGTAACCTATTTCGTTGAGTTGGGTTATCTTGAGCATAGTATGCATTCCTCTGATTTTATTAGAAAATCAATAAATGAACAAACTGAAATTGCTAAGATTAAGCTTGCAGAGCTACAAAATAACCAACAAGGAATTGAAGCCCAATTACAGCAACTTTCAGGGCAGAAACAAAGAGCTAAACAACACATTGTTGAGCATGAAAAAGCTAAAGGTGAGGCTGAGAAGTCATTCATGGTTATGCTTAAAAAGAACCAAGGCGATGTTGAAAAGTTAACAGGTCTCTCGTTATCAGATATTGAATTAGCACTTGAAAAATTGACTGAGCAATTAAAACAACAGCAATTGAAATTAGGGCAAATAAAACAAACCATAAGTCATGATCAGCAAAATAAAAACAAACAGCAGGTTTTGCTAAATCAAATTAAAAGTGAGCAAGTTACTTTAGATGAACTTAGCTTTTTAAATAGCTTAATAGGCTCAGCTGATGGCGCAAAATTTAGAAAATTCGCTCAAGGCTTAACGCTAAATCATCTAGTTTATTTAGCTAATGAACAATTAAATAAGCTAGACGGACGTTATCAATTACAATGTCAGCAAAGTGATACCCTAAGTTTAGAAGTGCTAGATACGTGGCAAGGTGATAGTGTTCGAGACACAAAGACGCTCTCAGGAGGTGAAAGCTTTCTAGTCAGTTTAGCATTAGCCTTAGCACTTTCTGATTTAGTTAGTAATAAAACCAGTATTGACTCACTCTTTTTAGATGAGGGGTTTGGTACGTTAGATAATGATACTCTCGAAATTGCTCTAGATGCTTTAGATAATTTAAATGCTAGCGGCAAGATGATCGGTATTATCAGCCACGTTGAAGCATTAAAAGAACGTATTGCTGTACAAGTAAAAGTGGAAAAACAAAGCGGCCTAGGTGTTAGTTGTTTAGATACTAAATTTAAATTTATTCCGGCAATTCGTTAAGTTAAAGTAGGAATTTAAGTGCTATTTACTCCAGAAACAAGTTGGATTTATTTCACCTTACTTGCAGCCACTATGCAAGCAGTACGAACCGCAGGGCAAAAGCAGCTTTCGGGTAAGTTAAACTCAATGGCGACTACTGCTGTTCGCTATGTTTATGCATTGCCATTTGCATGGCTTTATTTATGGTGGATATTAGAGTTTCGAGATGTAACCGTACCTACACTTAATAATGATTTTTTAGTTTATGCATTAATTGCTTGTGTAACTCAAATTATTGGTACAGTCTGTTTAGTTGCAGCGTTTCGGTATAAAAACTTTGCTGTTGCTACTAGTTTAGCTAAAACTGAAGCCATTCAGGTTGCCGTTGTTGGCGCACTATTATTTGCAGCACCATTAAGTTTTATGGGTTGGTTTAGTATTGTTGTTGGTGTTATTGGCGTGTTTTTAGTGTCGAAAGTAAAATTTAATTTTCGTCACGCTTTCGCTGGCACAGATGCTACCAAGGGATTATCTTTTGGTTTAGGTGCGGGCTTAGGTTTAGCGATAACAACATTGCTAATTAGAGAGTCTAGTTTAGCACTCAATACTGACTTAATGGTGAGCGCTGCGGTAACACTGGTATTTATGATCACCGTGCAAACCGTCATTTCCGTTATGTACGTATACTTTCAAGACAAAACACAACTTGGTTTGATGTTAAAGCATTGGCGTTTATGTTTATTTGTTGGTGTTACTAGTGTGCTTGGCTCTATTGGTTGGTTCACTGGCGCAAGCTTTCAAACCGCTGCGTATGTAAAAGCACTAGGACAAGTTGAATTTTTTATCACATTAGCGCTAACTTATCGTTTATTTAAAGAAAAAATAACAACCATTGAATACCTTGGTATGTTTTTAATTGTGCTGAGTGTAGTTATTTTACTCTTATGGGCATAAATGGGCTTAAAACCTGAATGTTTAGTGCTAAACTGGGCACCATAATTTATAGAATGAAAATTAAGTTAAAGACTTAAATTGAAGAGAGATAAAATGAAAATTGCAGATAAAACCGTTGTTCAGTTTCACTATGTATTAAAAGATGAAGCAGGAGAAGAGTTAGAGTCATCTCATGGAAATGATCCTCTTGCTTATTTACATGGCGCAAACAACACGTTAGCCGGATTAGAGAAAGCACTAACTGATAAAGAAGCAGGTGACAAATTTAGCGTAACACTTCAACCAGAAGAAGCTTACGGCGAACGCCAAGAAGACTTAGTTGAGCGTGTTCCTGCTAAACATTTACAAGGCTTGCCAAGCCAAAATGCTAAATGGAAAGCTGGCATGATTGCAGTAGTCCATACCGAACAAGGACAACGTCAAGTAACAGTAGTTAAAACAGGTAAATTTATGGTGACTGTTGATATCAACCCACCTTTAGCTGGTAAAGTGCTTACTTTTGACATTGAAGTCGTTGATGTACGTACTGCAAGTGATGAAGAAGTAGAACATGGACATGCTCATGGCGTTGGCGGTCATCATCATTAAGTTACATGGCTATGTAGTTAACTTGTAGCTGTTCGAGGTGAAGCCGCTTTATATTGCGGCTTTTTTCTTTTTTATTACGCCTGTCGCTAATGCAACACCTATCAAAATAAAACCGCAACCTATAATCATGCCAGAGGTGATGATTTCACCTAAAAACAAACTCCCCCAAAACAGCCCAAAGGCAGGAATTAAATAAGTCACTGAAATAGCTTTTGATGGTCCTAAATTGGCAATCAAGTGAAAGAAAATAATATAGGCAATACCTGTACACAGTACACCGAGTAATAATACGGACATAATTGCTGAATTACTTGGCCATTGCGTAGGTATAAAAAAGAAGCTGATCGGAAGTAAAACTACGGTTGCCGCAACTTGGCTACCAGACGCTAGTACTGTTGAACTTATACCTGATAAGTATTTCTTAGTGTAATTGGCACTTAATCCGTAACACAATGATGCTAATAGTGCTGCCAGTGTTGGTAACATGATATCTTGCTGCCCTAATGTGATTTTATCTATCATCAACAAATAAACACCAACAAAGCCAACTAATAGCCCTAAAGAGGCAACGACCGTTAATTTTTCTCTAAACCAAAAATAAGCCACAATTGCACCAAACATTGGGGTAGTAGCATTAAGTACAGAAGTTAATCCACCTGAAAGTGTTAGCGTAGCATAACCAAAAAGTACAAAAGGTATCGCCGTATTAAATATACCAACAACAAATATTTTTGCTTTATAGCCTTTAAATGCCGCTTGTTTTTTAGTGATAAAAACTAAAGGCAATAAGAATATGCTAGCGGTAAGTGTTCGAAGTGCCATAAAAAATATAGGGCCAAATTCAGGGCTTCCAATACGCATAAAAATAAAGGATGCACCCCAAATCGCAGCAAGCAGCAGTAATTCAAGCAAATATCTTGGTGTCATTAGTTATTATCTTTAAAGTGATTTGACTACAAAAACTAAAGCATAAAATACTTACTTAGATTAGTCACATAAATTATCAATAATTTAGCTTAAATTAATAGCGTTAAATTCATCCTTATGGTTAAATTTAAACTATCAAAATTTAGATAACAGGCACCAAATTGATCAACCTTTATCCTGCCAACAAAATGGAAAATTTGTTGCTGCTACTGAATAAAATTTCCCAAGTTTC
>Ga0209826_1000363_pt1 | contig 33216 bp, 40 predicted proteins | sample GOMGulsemesocosm_5_FD_184637 | JGI IMG/M metagenome (GOLD analysis project Ga0209826, IMG submission 184637) | Methane-oxidizing microbial communities from mesocosms in the Gulf of Mexico - GOM15C Gulf of Mexico (SPAdes) (version 2) | ecosystem: Environmental > Aquatic > Marine > Cold seeps... | reverse complement strand
TTGATCATAGTTGTACTTTTTAAAATTCGGCATACTAAAGTCCTTTATTGATACCGGATTTTATCAAAAAACGTCTGTTTTTTGGAGTTTTTCTACAGCCTCAACGCCCGACGCAGCAGCTGCCATCACTGAGATAACCACGAAAGAGTTCAAGGCCGGCGGCAGCGATGAAGAAGGCGTAATCATTGAGTACAAATACAAGATCAACGATAAAAAAGGCCCACTAGAGTTGATGGGTAAGTCGTTGGCCATGTTCACTGACAAGAAACTGATTGGCGAGGACAAAGACAACCCGTTAACCAGCTTAATGAACAAAATTGCCCAAGAGGCAAAAGCAGAAGGGCCTTTGCGTGGAGAGTCTGAGTCCTGAGCTGCTAGCCGATCGTTATTGGCGCCTCAACAACCTTTACTACATTACCGATAAAAAGGGTAAAAAAGTAAAGTTCAAGATGACGCCGGAGCAGTATCACTACTACTCCAACATGCACAACCGCAATGTGATCTTGAAGGCTCGGCAGCTCGGCTTCACCACCGAGAAGTGCATCATCCAAACGGATGCGGCGATCTTCGAGGGCGCCAAGTGCGCACTGATTGCAGACCGAGAGAAGGTGGCTAAGCGTCTCTTCCGTGAAAAAGTCATGTACGCTTATGACAATCTTCCTGAAGAGATAAAGGCAGCTTGCCCGGCTAAGAATGAAAGCGCAGGCGAATTGGTCTTTGAAAACGGCGGATCGGTCTATATCGATACATCGTTTCGAGGAGGCACATTAACCTGGCTTCACGTCTCTGAGTTCGGAAAGATCTGCGCTAAGTTCCCTGAGAAGGCGCGTGAGATTGTTACTGGTGCTTTCGAGGCAGTTGGCAGTGATGGCGTTATTACTCTTGAGTCGACGGCAGAAGGTCAGCAGGGCTATTACTTCACATATTGCCAAGAAGCTGAAGCATTACACCTAAGCGGTGCGAAGCTATCACCGCTCGACTGGAAGTTCTTTTTCTTCAGTTGGTGGCAGAATCCAGACTACTCGCTAGATCCAGAAGACATAGCGATACCTCAACGCCTTGTTGAGTACTTCCACAAGCTAAAACACGAACATGGCATTGACCTAACACCTGGTCAAATGGCGTGGTATGCCGGTAAAGAGAAAACGCTTGGTGACGACATCAAGCGGGAGTACCCGTCAACATCGGCAGAAGCATTTGAGCAAAGCATTGAAGGTGCTTACTACGCTCGACAGTTCAAACAAATCCACGAACGCAGTCAAATCTGTAGAGTTCCCTACGATCCATCGCAGGTTGTACACACAATCTGGGACATCGGTGTCGACGATACCAATGCTATTTGGTTTGTTCAGCAAGTAGGGCGTGAATGGCACGTCATTGACTACTACGAGAACAGCGGCGAAGGCTTGCAGTTCTACATGGACGAACTCGACGAAAAGCGAAGAGAGCTTGGTTATCGATACGGCACGCACGTCGGGCCTCACGATCTTTCAGTAAGAGAGTGGGGTAACGACGCAAAAACACGCTTACAAACTGCTCTTGAGCTTGGCCTTAAGTTTGAAGTCGCACCAAACGTTCTTGTCGTGGACGGTATACAAGCTGTTCGAGACATATTGCCACTTTGCTGGTTTGACAAGAGCATGACTGAATCAGGTCTCGCCAAGCTTCAAGGTTATCGCAAGGCCTGGGATGAACGATTAGGCAAGTGGAAAGATCGACCGCTGCATGATGAATGTTCTCACGCCGCTGATTCCTTTCGTTACTTCGCCTTGTCGTTATCTCTATTAACTGCCGGCTACAGCAGAAAGAAACGGGCACCAACCGGCGTCCCACAACAAACAATGAGAGGTTGGACTTAATGGCTCGTAAGAAAAACGTATACAGCCTACAGCGCGGTATCAAGAAAGCTCAAGAAGAGTCCGAGTTCACGAAAAATGAAAAGTTTCGCGAGTTCTTTGAGGTGCTGGACGAAGCGGTAACCGTGTTCAAGTCTGGCCACAAGATGCCAAAGGCCAATGCTGGCGACTCCCGAGTGTCGGTTCGAGTCGAAAAGGGCAAGCCAAAGATCAGGTTTGAATTTCTGGCCAAGGGCGACAATCACGTTGAGATCGTTATCGATGCTCAAGACCTGGCAGCCAATCCAAAAGAATACATCGAAAACATGCTTGAGTGCCTTAACGAAGGCATGAAGCAGATGAAAGAAGAAAGCCGAATCATTATCCCCGTATCTGTATCGCAGAATCACTTGAGAGCTGTTCAATAACATGGTTTTAGCCATCCAAACACCAGAGCAGGTTCAGCAGAATAGAGACGCTGAAGCTAAGCAGACGCACGAGAATGCGAATCCTGCGCTCTACATGCAGCCAGCAGAAGATGCCTTGGCTGGATATGTTCGTAAGTGTTGGTTGGCGGCAAAGAGTCATAAGCAGTCTTCAGGCTTGAATGATCGTTTAGCTGATTGTTTGCGACGTCGTAAGGGTGAGTACTCTCCGAGCCGATTGACCGAGATTCAGCAAACGGGCGGCTCAGAAATATTTATGCAATTAACCGCGGCTAAGTGTCGTGGCTTGAAAGCATGGCTTGCTGATCTATTTGCTCCAGCCGGTGACCGTCCTTGGGATCTATCAGCGACACCGGTACCCGAATTACCTCCTGAAATCATCGAACGAATGATTCAAGAGGCTATGGCTGTCATGCAGCAAAGCCAAATCTCGCAGGAGGAGGTACAAGCAACACTATCCAAACACAAAGATCGTTTGCTAACGGAAGCAACCGATGAAGCTCAAAGCCGTATGGACAAAATGGCTGACCTTATCGAAGACGATATGGTTGAAGGCGACTGGGATACCGTATTCGATGCGTTCCTAGATGATTTCGTGACATTTCCTGTTGCCTACGTCAAAGGCGTCGAGTTCACCACCGGCAAGAAACTCCAATGGGTTCCAGCTGCAAACGGTGGCTTTGCACCACAAACCGAGCGAGTCATTCAGCGTAAGTTCCGTCGAGTGTCACCGTTCAGAGCTTATCCGGCTCCATCGGCAGACAGCACATTAGATGGCCACTGGTTCATCGAACACAGAACATTCACCCGTAAAGATTTAAGCGCGATGCGTGGTGCACCTGGTTACCACACTGAAAACATTGCCTTGGTATTGGCTCAATACTCTGCCGGCGGTTTACGCGAGTGGGTATGGTCCGACGAAGAGCGTGCAATCCTCAATAATTATTCGATGACCGTCGACAATGGCGACACCATTGACGCGCTTGAGTGGGAAGGCAGCCTGTCAGGCCAAATGCTTCTCGACTGGGGCATGGATCAAAAGCAAGTTCCTGACCCGCACGATGAGTACCAAGTCAGTATTACCATTGTCGGTAACTTCGTTATTCGAGCAATGATTAGCGCAGATCCAGCGGGCAAGAGTGACATTCACTGCGCTTGCTGGGAGACGGTACCGGGCTCTTTGATTGGTAAAGCTCTGCCCGAAACAATGGCCGACTGCCAAGACACCTGTAACGCAGCGGCTCGATCGTTGATCAACAACATGGCGATGTCGTCCGGCCCACAAGTTTGGGTTGATATGGGAATGATGGCTGACGGAGCTGACGCCTCGGCAATGTGGCCTTGGAAAGTTTGGCACGGCGACACAAGTGCAAATGGCGGTAACAGCTCGAGACCAGGCATTAACTTCTTCCAGCCGCAAAGCAACGCCAATGAATTGATGCAGATTTACGAGCGCTTCAGCAAATACGCTGACGAGCTTACCGGTTTACCGGCCTATGCCTACGGCTCTGACCAAGGCGCTGGCGCAGCCAAAACCGCAAGCGGCTATTCAATGATGATGAATGCCACTTCAAAGACTATCAAAAATGCAGTGCGCACCATCGATCGCAACATCATCGAGCGGATTGTCGAAAAGCTATATAACCACTTTATGTTGTTCCACCCCGACCCTGAAGTGAAGGGCGATGCACAACCAAAAGCTAAAGGTTCTGACCAGTTAATACAGAAAGAAGCCCAGGCGATGCGACAGCAGGAAATGCTGGGAATGACCGCCAACCCAATCGATATGCAAATCATTGGAATGGAAGGGCGCCGCGAGCAGTTAGAGCAGTTCTACAAAGCGAACGACACCGACTCTAGCGACATCATCCCGGATGCTGAAACTCTAAAGCAGAGAATGGCCGCTCAAATGCAGGGCCCACAAGAAGGGGCGCCAAGTGCTCAACCTGCCGCATGATACTAAAGAGAAAACAAAGCTGCTCAAGGCTCTACACCGCCTAAACAATGACAGCGACTATCAAACACTGACCGCGTTTCTCGCTAACGAGCAAGCGAAGGTCGACAAGAAATTGCGCACAGCCGATACGGACTTTCTCCGAGTCCAAGGCCATGCACAAATTTTGGCACGATTGCTAGAACTGGGTTCTGATGCAAAAGACCTTCTTAACAATCTGCCTGATCAGCCCTAAGTAATACCGCTGACCGATCAATCAGCGACTACTTAACGGCTAACCCTAACTGACCCGCCATCGTGCGGGTTTTTTTATACGCGAATACCAATGCCAGAGACTCCGAAAGGAATACCTCAATGGGATTGACTCGTCTGGAGAAAACAAAACGTGAGTGTACCTGAGTCAGTAAGAAAGGCCGCCGAACAGGCAAACCAATACATCGTAGCGCAAAACACTGCAGCCGCAACTTTGCCCGATGATGGGAAAAAGCCAACTGAAACACCGGAGCCTGAGCCCAATCAGCCAGCCCCGACTTCAGTCAAACCAGAACCAACTGAGAACAAGACAGAAGGTTTTCAACCGCTAGACAAGCCGTTAGGTGAAGACGATGTCAAATGGGAGAGTCGCTACAAGATTCTTCAAGGCAAGTACAACGCCGAAGTTCCTAAGCTCCAAAACCAAATCAAAGAGCTGACAGAGCAAGCTGCTAAGTCAACACCGGTTGATCAAACCCAAGTCACCACACTGCAAGCCGAAGTCGCACGACTCACTCAAGAGCTTAAATCCAAGCCCGCGCAAAAGCCCACCGCTCCTTCGAGCGACCAAGAGAAAAGGCTACGTGATGAGCTTGGTGATGATGTGTTCGATTTTATGGAGCAAAAGTACGGCGCTCGATTGAATCAAGTGGATCAAATCGCTCAGCAAGTGAATCAAGTCGATCAAAAGGTCACGACGAGCACTCAAGAAAACACTACGGAAGTCCGTAAAGGCTTAATGCGTAATCGTTTGACCGCTAAAAACGTCGACTTTGACGGACGCAATCGCGACCCGCTCTTTATTGATTTCATCAATTCCCGAGCAGAAAACGGCGTCGCGCTCAGTGTAGTTCTTGGTAACGCCTTCAATAGTGGCGATCTGGATAAGGCGGAAGAAATCTTCTTGGCCTACGACGCACCCACAACCCCAACTGCGCCAGCTTCTTCAGCGCCTGATTTAACTCAACACGTTCAAGTCTCACCTAGCAGTGTGCACACCGATGCAGCACCGCAGGTAGAGCAGTGGACTGATGAGCAGATCAAATCTTTCTATCGCGATAAAGCGATTCCCGGAAAGATCTCTCCTGAAGATGCAGCGCGATACGAAAAATCTTTATTCGCGTTTCTGTCCTCACAACAATCATAGGGCAGCGCGAGTTTCCGCGAGGCTATAAATCATGGGTTATCCCGTAAATGCCGGTGCCGCAAACTACTCAAGCACCGGAGCAAACAACAACTCCAAATTCATCCCACAAATTTGGTCTTCCAAACTGGTCGAGAAGTTCTACGATGCCACCGTCTTCGGTGAGATCGCAAATACCGACTATGAAGGCGAGATCAAGTCGCACGGCGATGAAGTAGTTATCCGTACCACTCCAGACATCACCATTCACGACTATGTGAAAGGCATTGATCTGGATTACGAAGAGCCTGAAAGCCCTGAAGTATCTCTTAAGATTGATCAAGGTAAGTATTTTGCCTTCAAGTTAAGCAAGATCGATGAGCGTCAGTCTGACCTGAAGTTGATGGACGACTGGGCTAACGACGGCGGCGAGCAAATGAAGATCAAGGTGGACACCAGTATTCTGGCTGCCATTCCTTCCGATGCAGCTGCTGCGAACGCAGGCGCAACCGCCGGCCGCAAGTCTGGCGACATTAATCTCGGCACTAACGCAGCACCTTTGGTGGTCAACAAAACGAACGTGCTAGATGTAATTGTCGATTACGCAACAGTGCTGGACGAGCAGTCTGTGCCAGATTCAAATCGCTGGCTTGTATTGCCGCCTCGTATTTGTGGCTTGATCAAGAAGTCAGATCTTCGAGACGCTTCTATTTCCGGCGATTCAAGCAACTCAACGTTGCGTAACGGTCGAGTCGGCATGATTGACCGCTTCACGATCTACAACTCTAACAACGTTAACGTTGCAGCCGGCAAGCATGACATCGTATTTGGCCACAAGTCTGCTTTGACGTTCGCAAGTCAAATCGAGTACATGGAAAAAATCAAAAACCCGAATGATTTCGGTGATTTGGCTCGCTCGCTACTTGTCTACGGCTTCGAAGTTGTTAAGGACGAAGCAATGGGCCACTCAGTGCTTTCGTTAACCTAAATTCATAGGCGGGTCACTCCCGCCTTTTCTTATCTTTGAGGGTCATTCAATGACTGATTATTACAAAACGCCAAAGGGCCGAGTGGTTACTGCTAACGACGAGTTGCGTAAATTGGTATCCAACCAGTCCGGCAAATTTGGTAGCTACGCTCCCTGTGACAAAGAAGGAAATATCCTTTCTGGCGATACGCTTGAGGCCACGATTCCTATCTCTCAGCATCACCAAGAGCTTGAAAAGGCTAAGGCGCTCAGTGAAGAGCAGGGCGTAGAGAAGGGTTGGGCTGAAGCGAAAGAAGCGCTAACACCAGCTATCGAAGAAGCCAAAGCCCAAGCTACTGCCGAAGCAGAAGAAGCCGCTGCTGCAGCTATCGAAGAAGCCAAAGCTGAAGCATTCGAAGCGGGCAAGAAAGCCGGCCTTGAAGCCGCGAAGGCCAGTACTTCTAACAAGAAGAAAGGCCAGTAACCGATATGCCGACCACCAAAGTCACGGACATCATACAGCGCTGCAAGTCTGTGTTGTTTGATGCGCTACAGGTTCGATGGAGCGACGCAGAACTACTCGACTGGTTTAACGCCGGTCAGGTTCATCTTGTTTCTATTCGTCCGGATGCAAACACCAAGCGCGCAGATCACACCTGTACTCTCGGCACAGAGCAGACATTGCTCGCCGAAGGTCTACGCCTCATTCGTGTTGTTCGGGACGTTGGTGGCTCGGCAATTCGATTCATGGATATGGATCAGCTCGACAGCCAAATACCGGACTGGCACGACGATAGCTCACCGGTAACTGATTGCGAGTTTTACACGTATTCCGACAAAGACCCGCGGCGCTTCTATTTGTATCCCGCGCCAGAAGTAGGGCACAAGGTAGTTCACATCTACAGTGCTAAGCCCGCTTTGATTGAGATAGCGGATTTTGGCGCAGACACCACACCAATTACCTTACCCGACACCTACGCCGATCCTTTAGTGGATTACGTTTTGTATCGGGCATTCAGCAAAGATTCTGATTTTGCGAACGGAGCGCGCGCCCAAGCTCACTACCAGGCAATGATGCAAGCCATTCAAGGTAAAACCGAAGCAGACGGAGGCATGAGTCCAGCCAATGGCTAATATCGACGAACTAATCCCGCTCGTTCTTTCGGACGTACCCGAAGCGCCAAAGGCAAAAGTGCGAGCCGCATTGATACGCAAGGCTCGTGAGCTTTGTCGCCGCGCAAGGGTTTGGACATACACCGGACGATCAACACTGCCTGAAGGTAGCGCGAAGGCTTACATCGATCTTCCGAAGGATACGGCCTTGCTTTCGGTAGAAGAGATCAAGGGTGAGCGTCAATCGTATGGAATCTTAACCAGTTCACCTTTAGATGTTGAAGGTGCCGCGCGAGCCGCTTCTGTTGAAAACGACGGAGACTATTTTCTTCAGTTCGATGGCTCAGCAAAAGCGAAAGACCGACTAACCATCAAAGTAACTTGCCTTCCAACTTTTGATGCTACGTCGCTACCCGATGTAGTTACCGATCAGTGGGCGGAGGGTATCGCCGCTGGCGCTGCGGCTTATTTGTTGATGCAACCGAAAGCAGAATGGGGCATTCCTGAGCTGGCGCCGAACTTCAACGCTCAATTCGAGCAAGCCGTTCATAAAGCAAAAATCCAAAAGGCAGTCGGCATGTCCGGCTCGAGTCCAACTGTAAAACCACGTCGCTGGGTTTAAACATGACAATTACGCAAGATCTCCAGTCTTCGAAAGTCGGAGATACACTCATACAACCTTTTGAATTCGTAGACGATGAAACGAATGCACCGATCCCTCAAGTGGGTAAACGGTACACTTTTACTCTGAAGCTCGACGAAAGCGCAGAGGACGCGACATCACCGGTTTTTCTTGACTGGGTAGTTCAGGCTGGATCTGAAAGCGATGCAGGCTTGGTTACCGTGAGAGTGGACAGATCCGTCACTAGTCAGCTCGAAGCGACGAAATACCATTATGAGTTGAAAGAGATCATTACATCGGCGCCAGAAGACATTGTTCTAACTAGGTTTGATGGAAAACTTGGAATGGAGTATTAGTGTGACTACCCGCAATACAATTTCAGCTCGAGTTAAAGATGGCGATATAGTTAGCGCTTCACTGGTTAACCGAGGTATTACCGTCAAAGAACAATCGGGGCACAGCCTAGCTGCAGCTTACGCTTTGGCGGCGAAAAGCCATCGTGATGAAGCGATAGAAGCCACGCAATCGATTGTAGCTGCCGTTGAGTCTGCTGCCGATAGTGCGTCAGACGCCGAAACAAGTAATCAGGAAGCGGCGGAGATGCTAAATCAAGTGTCTTCTAGCGCGACGGCCGCTGGAGAGAAGGCCGCTGAGTCTCTAGCTAGCGCCAATACTGCCAACACCCTAAGAGGGGAGACTCAAACTTTAAGAGACCAGGCTGAAGAATTCAGAGATCAAGTTTCTACTAGCGCAACAGTCGTTGGGGAAAAGTCCGCTGAAGCTCTTAACAGCGCGAATACGGCTGGTGGTTTCAAGGATGATACTCAGAACCTACGGAATGAAGCCGAAGGCTTCCGAGATCAAGCTCAAGCCTCTGCCGGAAGTGTCACCTCTGTTGATGGCTTACAAGGCATGGTCGATCTTTCGGTCCGATACGTCGCCATTGGTGGGACAGCTTACGACACGGATCGTTTGGGCGGTCAGCTTCCGGCGTTCTATGCCAGGGCGGATAATCTACTAACCCCAGTGCCACTAGGGGCGCTATTTACAGACACCGTTTACGTTCACCCGTCGACACACTTAATCTCTGAGGTTGACGGGTTAGCTTCGGCACTGTTGGCCAAGTTGGACGCTAGCAGAGTTCAGACCGACGTTCCTCCCGGCGCTGTTTTTACCGACACGGACACGGTTTACAGTCATCCGGCCGCGCATTCAATTGCAGAAGTCACAGGGCTGCAATCGGCCTTAGACAATATTAATTCTGTGCTGTTGAGTGACGACGCAACGCTCGATCAGATTCAGGAAGTTGTTGATTTCATCAAGATCAACCGAAGCACATTGGATGCCCTTGGGATTAGCTCAATTGCAGGGCTTCAAGCGGCGCTCGATGGGAAGCTGGGCGCTACTGCGCAAGCAGCAGATTCTGCAAAGCTTGGCGGTGCGGTCGCGAGCACTGACGAAAGCAATAGCACTATCGTCAAACGAACTTCTAGCGGCTATGTTTTTGCGAAGTATTTCAATACATCGTCAGGATTTAGGACGACTACGCCCGTCACTGCATTTTTTATTGAAACTGGAAGCGACGGTTACATTCGGAAAATGACGGCAGCTGACGCTCTCACACAGTTAGGCGCGCTGGCCGTTGGCGCAAAGGCGGCAGACTCTCAATTGCTCGATGGAGTAAATGGAGCGAGTTACGCGCGGAGTGATGCTACCGACACGATCAGTGGCGTACACACCCACACCAATACGCTGAACATGAAGGACAGCAAGTTACTTACTTTTGGTACGGGCGGTGATGCCGAGTTCTTCTGTAACGGTTCGCACATGTACACGGACTTAAATTCCGGTATCGGTAACTGGTACATCCGCGACGGGTCGACCACAAGGTTTACTTTTGACGATGCTGGCCACTTCACCGCAACAGGCAACGTCACCGCCTATTCAGATGTCAGAATCAAGGCCAATTTTGAGCCGATTGATAATGCGTTGGAAAAAGTCTGTGCGCTTGAAGGCGTGACCTATACCCGCACGGATTACGAAGAAGATGAGACCGAGGAACTTACTCGCCGGCATGGTGGCTACAAGGCTCAGCAAGTTCAAGCGGTATTGCCGGAGGCGGTGTACCAGAACGACGATGAGCGCGGCACCTTGAGCGTGGATGATTCTGCACTTACTGGCTTGCTGATCGAGGCGGTAAAAGAATTGAAGTCTGAGCTAGACGAAGTAAGAGGGGAGGTATTCGATGGACGTTAAAGCGTTTGCAGACAAAGAATATCAAGAAGAGCCCTGCGGCGGTTGTGCGCGAGCGAGTCGAGGCAAAAATGACGTAGGTAAGTTCTCCTATGTATCGCACTCAACTGACGAAACAGATCCGACGCATTATTCTGTATTGTTGCGCTGCGAGAAGTGTGGTGGACCTAAGACGCTGATGCTCTCCAAGGAGGCTGTCAGTGGCGGTTAGTAGTCAACCAGACATGGCTGAACTTGCTGCTGTGTTTGGAGGAGCAGCCCCTCACAGCCTCAGCGAGTATTACGCCGCTGCGGCGGGGGTTCCTGCAAGTGGGGCAATTTCCCTGAGTCAGTTTATTGGCAAGAGCGGATCTACCCAAAAAACCTTTAATGTCACCTGCGAAGAGACTAAATACTTTTTCGGTTATTCCCACGCCGACGGGGGCATAGCTCAAGGATCGATTAACACTAGAAGCCTTAACGGCAGGACGGTCTCAAGAGTGGGCTACGGATTTTCGGCTTTCACTGTGGCGTTTAACGGAAATTTCACAACACCTCCTTTCGATCGATTGTGGATTGAGGGTGCTATTTGGTTTGATGTATCCAACTTTACTCGATCATATAACAGCACCTACGACTCGTCAGTATGGCAGATAGGCGACCTTTCAGGGGACACCCCGCTTACACCATATTTAAATGCTTTATCTGTGTGGAAGTCAGGGACGCGACAAATTATTGCGGAGTACAACTAGTGATTCAATACAACATAGTCCCAATATCATTTTTAGGGCGTATCTTTACCGTTGAGTTGAGGCCGGTGAATCGGCCTGATCTTGAGTTCTTGGAGCGCAAAATTGAGATACCTGAAGAAGTATTTATCACGTTTGAAGAAAACACTTTTGATGAACAGTTGACAGCGCTTCGGAAGATCATTGTCGATGGTAACGGCGGGTATCAAGCTGACTGGGAAGCTCAATTGATCACATCAAGAATAGAGAACCTGGTTGCACCAAATTATCAGACTGTTATCGGGAAAGAGTTTTTTGCGGTAACAGAGGAGGAGGTCGCTGCGCCGGTGTCTACAGCGTTAAATGTAAACGAGGTCATATTTTGAATACAAGCCTATTTAGAAGTCAAAACTACTTACTAATGGTGTTGTTGATCCCACCTAGAACCAGCCTGCCAATATCCCGCCAAGACTATCCGGCCGAAGCCGGTGTTATCGATGACTTGGAGCTCTCCAGTCAAACCGTAGAAGGTCAGCATACTCAGGCACTCAAGCGCGAAAGAATCGAAGTGACCGGCGTGGGTGGAGGCGAGATACAGGTTAACGTCGACGGTGTTGACCTCGGGGTCGTGTCTCCTGCGACACCAATGCTTGATAGCATTTTGAGTGGTGACGTAATAACACTAGCCAACGATTCAGATTCGCCAGCGGCTTACTTCTGTTGTCAGCTAAAAAACGAAGATGTAACCATTAGGCCAAAAGCTCTTGCACGCCATCGAGTATTAAAGGGGCAAGGCTTTGAGTTTCAGCGGGATCGAGAATATGTGATATGCGCCGGAGGGGGCAGCGCCGAAGATAGAACTCTAAAAATGGGCAACTACATCCCCCTGCCAAGTCGAAAGGTCGCGTTCACTGCAACCGTAAACACCATAATTGCCGAATTCGAGAGGTAAGCCATGAAAGCACTTTTTCGATACGTTCATATTTTTCAGGTCATTGCTTGTTTTACTGCTGTGCTATTGACGCCATTCGTTGACTTCGCGTGGTATCTCCCCGTTGTGGCCATAGCACTGTATTACTACTTTCACATGGTAGGCAATCACGTAGGTAATCATAAATACTGGACGCATCAAGCGTTTGAAGCTGGTCCAGCGGCAGAATGGTTCATGTTGATGGCGTCTTGGCTAGGCATGCAAGGGCATCCTGCGCTATGGGGCAGCGGGCACATGAATCACCACGACCCTGACAAGGTAGACACTGACGCCGACCCGATTTACCGAGCGAGGAAAAGCGGCAACCCATTCAAAGCGATATGGCATAACTACACTGCCCACTATTTGAAAGACGGTCTTGACCAGTCGTTTACCCGGCGAGTCTTGAAAAACCCACGTGCCAGATTCACGTTCAAATATGCGCCGTTGAGTATCCTGTATCCACTGGTGTTGGGGGGCGTAGGGCTAGAGTACCTTGTCTGGTTTTGGGCTATACCCTGTACGGTTTCAATCTTTGTGTGCGGCTTAGGCGTAATTCACGGACACAATGGAAAGTCGGGCTACGAGACCTATGCGCTCGATGACAGTCGCAATGTAAATGGTGTCTTTTGGAAACTACTCTACTGCGGCGGTGAATTAGAAAACAATCACCACAAGTTCCCAGAACGCTCCAGTTTCGCGGTTAGCAACGGTGAGTGGGACATGAGCGATCCTATTGTATCTCTTCTCCGATGTGATTGAGGGGCCAACTAATGCCTACTATCGACATAACATTACCGCGCGGCGAAATCCCTGCGGCGGATTTAAAGACTTTACCAACCAGTGCGGCCGCGTTCGCTGAAAATGTTTACCTAGAGCACGGACGAATTCAGCCGTATTCTGATCTCAATCCCGTCGCTGTAAGCCTGAGAACGGGCGTGGTTCATTCTCTCCATAAATACGAGAACGAACACTGGTTCAGCTGGAACGATATTGTTCATGCTGTCAAAAGCCCGATTGCTCAAGATGCTTATCGCCGTGTCTACTACACCGACAGTGCTGGCGCCAAGGTCACTTCAAATCTAATCGCTACCGGTTCGAATCCAATGCCGGCAGCCAGCTATGATCTTGGCATTCCTGCGCCAACAGTTTCGATCAGCGGTACCGTAAACGACTCGGGTGCAGATCCAGCTGATTATTCAGATGATGAGACTCGTTACTACGTAATGACCTATGTCACCGAGTACGGAGAAGAGGGCCCGCAAGGCCCAGCAAGCGCTGCTATTGAAACAAGGCATCCGAATGACACCGCAGCGCTGACGTTGCCAGTACCCACGCAGAATACTCAGAACATCACGCACAAGAAAATTTATCGAACGGCAGTCGGAACCACCGACGACTTTTTGTTCGTTGCGAAGATTCCATTGGCTACAACGACGTTTACTGATGATGTTGCTGGTGATGCGCTGGGCGGAGTGATTGATACATCGACTTACGTGGCGCCACCTATAGGGGCTCAAGGAATCGTCGCGCTAGCGAATGGTTCGACGGCAGTGTTCAAGGGGAATGAAGTTTGTGTCTCCGAGCCATACCTTCCTTACGCCTATCCATTTGGGTACCGGCATTCAGTTGAATACGACATAGTCGCGCTGGCACCCAGTCGTTACGGCGTTGTCGTCGTTACTGAAGGTAAGCCCTACATTCTTTCTGGTGGTCACCCGTCAGCAATGGGCGTCGAAGAGCTTGACGAAATGCAAGCGTGCGTGTCTGCCCGATCGATCGTCGATATGGGGTCGTTCATCTTGTACGCGAGCCCAGACGGATTGGTCGCAGTGACTGAATCCAGCGCCAGGCTAATTACCAAATCCATTGTTAAGAAAAAGAACTGGGAGCAATTTCAGCTAGAGACTATTCACGCTTATCGATACGAAGACAAGTACTTCGCGTTTTATGGCGACTCAAGTGGAGATGGTAACGGCGTAGGAGGTTTCGTATTTGACCCCGAAGACGGCAGTATTGTTCGCCTAAGCACTTATGCGACAGCAGGCTATTCGGACATCGAAAGCGACACACTCTATTTGGTAATTAGTGGTCAGCTCCATTCATGGAATACGGCCAACACGCCATTAACAATGACTTGGCGCTCAAAGGTATTCGATATACCTGAAATCCCCTTTAACTGTATGCGCATTGATTCGCCTGATCCAACCAAACTTGGCTTGAAGTTTTGGGTCGATGGAATCGAAGTGCTGTCAGTTACAAGCCTTCCAGTGAACGTTTTCAAGCTTCCAAAGCTCCAGGGTAGGGCGATTCAATTTGAAGTGACTGGTACAGGTCAGGCGCCACGAATGACCATTGCAACAAGTATGAGCGAGCTTTAATGGCCCACAAAACGTTTACGCCGATTCCAAAGACAGGAAAGCAGTCGCGCGACATTGTCGCTTTAGCTGAGAACATTGAGCAATTGATGGGAGCTCGCGGCGACAATCTAGATTCTGCGCCTACCTGGCGCGACCTATTAACATTAGGATTTGTGTCGAAGCAGGGCTCTAGTCGTAATCGAACCTTTCAATCCGCGCTACCTACCGGAGTGAACAGTTCTACCGAGATTGTTGTCGAGGCGCCGTCTCTACCTGAAATCGTAGAGGTTGTGGCTTCTCTATCCTATGCATTGGCAACATGGAAACAGCCAAGCTTTGGTGGTTATGCGAACACCGAGGTTTGGCGAAACTCAAGTGATGATTTTGCCTCGGCCGTATTGATGGGCACATCCAATGCAGGGATTTATGCAGACGAAATTGACTACACAAGCAAACACTATTATTGGATTCGCCATGTTAATAGTGTTGACGATAAGGGACCAATTCAATCTACGGCCGGAATTTCACTTACCCCAAGCGTGAGAGCCGATGCCTTACTCGCTCAATTAGAAGATAAAATAACAACCGGCCAACTTAACGAGGCCCAGATATTCGACGCCTCAACGTTCGCCATTCGCTCTAATGGAGACGCATCACTTACCTTTGTGGTTCACGAAGGCAAAGTGCTTATGGATGCCGCATATATTCACAATCTCACGGTGACAAGTGCACAGGTTGAGAATTTGGCGGCGGATAAACTCACCTCATTTAACGCTGCTTTTGTAAATGCGAAAATGGGTGATGGCTGGATTGGGAATGCCCAGATTGGCCAAGTCATTGAATCGGCAAATTACATGCCTGGGGCGTCAGGCTGGCACTGGAATAAGGATGGAAGTTTTGAGTGTCATAGCGGGTATTTCCGAGGTGATATTTATTCGGCGAATGCTTATGTCAGGGGTGATATTGAAGCCACAAGCATCAAGGCAAATGTTGTAAATGCTATCGATACCCTAATGATTAAGGGAGGTGCCATTGTCATAACTGCCTCCTATTACAACGCATCCAAACGAGAAATATCCTATAAAACCTCAAGCGGCTATGGTGGCTGGGGAACTGTCTCCACGAAAGCGATAGGCATTAGTCATTCGACATCTACCTCAGTTGTTTTGATCGACTGCGCTTTCGCCTCGATGTCATGGGGGAACTATGACAGCGGGGAAAGTGGTGAGTACTGGATACAAGCTGAGCTACGTCGAAATGGCTCTTTGATTCGATCATGGGGGGCAGATGAATTCTTAGGAAAGCGAGACTCAAGCAATAGCAAGGCCCGCGGTTGGTATGGGATTCAGGATCGTTCATTGTTGCAATATGAGGATAAGCCCGGTGATGGAAACCACACCTACACCCTCCAATGCCGGTTCTACAGTAACGGCGATGGCGGTCATTTCTGGGTGGCGGATAGCAATATGCGGCTGGTTGGGGCTAAGCGATGAACGGTTTCGACTATACGGTATTTAATGCTGATGGCAGCTATAGCCACAACTTGATTGGCGCTCTCATGAATGAGGATATTCCAGCTGGCTGTACGGCCACAGAGGGTAGCTACGGAGAGGACTATTTTCACGATGGGCTTGGCGTTGTCGTCTGCAGGGTGCTGGAGGTTTTTTACACATCTAAAGCTATCAGTGCCGACGGCTTTTCGACAGCGATGATACAAATTCCAGAATTTCATGGTGTCTCGGTAGTTGGCCCAAGCGGCGTGAAGATTGAGCTCTCAGAAAGTGAGATTAGCTTTTCTACACCAGAGTCCGGAGCCTACACTTTCGTCTTTACTGGTGTCGAAATTCTACCTCGCGAGGTGACCATCTATGCCGCTTGATCTTAGCTTTGATCCATTAGATGTACCAGCCTCCCTAGATGATTTAAAAGCAACAGTTTTGCTTATCCTTGAGGCGGATGTTTCGCTTCCGAACGGCGAAATCTACCAGTTCTCGGATGTCGATGAGCGGAAAATGAGAAAAGCCCAGCGAGGACTTTCCGAAGCAGGGGTATCGATAAACTGGCGCCAGTCAAACAACGATGAAACTCTCCTTGATGCAGTTGGTATGCTGAGCCTGATTGGCGAGCTGGATAGCCGGCAGTTTCTTCGTGGAGTAGTCGTCGATACAGAATACATGTCCTTCAAGTTGAGCGGCAGCTACACCAAACGCCAGCTTGCAGACTGGAAATCCAAATACGCCAACGGCTTTATTCCCTAGTAGGTTTGTCAACCCTTACATATCCAATTCTTTTAATGGTACACACTGGAAACTGAACCGCGTGTACCAAAATGTTTTTACGTTACGACGTTCCAGACTGCAAAAAGTTAATCGAATCGCCACTGAAACAGATTGGTGATCGAGCTCTATTGCCAGATTTTTACCAAGACACCATAACGTTACTCGAAAATGAAGACGCTCTTCTGTTCATGAAGGGTGAGTCATTCGTTGTTCTGAAGCCGATTGTTGAAGGTGGCACTCCCAAGCTTCTCGCCTGGGCAGTCTACGGAAAGAACGGCAACTCCATCAAAAAACACTACCCACAATTCAAGCGCATTGCCAAAGAGATTGGCGCCGAGGCTTTTCAGTTCTGGACTAACAATCCGGCGCTGCAACGGTATTACCCAAGGTTGGGAGCTCGCCACGTGCGCGACTACCAACAATTCCAGATTTGGGAAATCTCTTTATGAGCGCTTCTTTCTTTCTCGACGGCGAAAATCTGTCCTATGAGAAATTCAACCCGTTTACCCATCGTCAGCTGTTCTTCAAAGGTGGCGGCGATCCTGATACCAGCGTTAAAGACACTGAAGATGCAAAGCAGTTGGCGAAGATCGCCGTCGAGCGAACGACTCGGTACAAGGAAACGTTCCAGCCGGTAGAAAACGCTTACATGGCTGAAGTCGACAATCTCAATAGCGAGTCTAAACAGCAAGAGGGCGCCAACGTAGCGGTCGGGAATACCGAGTCAGCGTTCGCCGGAGAGCTGCAAGAGGATGTTCAAGCGATGCAGGGCGCTGGCGTCAACATGAACAGCGGTGTTGTGAATGAGGCCATCAATACTCACTCCATCGAGAAAGGCGCCGCCCGAGGCCAGAACGTCAACATGACCCAGCAAGCCATTCAAGACAGTCACGTCAAAGGGCTTCAAGGCGTCGTTGCAATGGGCAACGGCCAGTCTGCTGAAGCCATTCAAGGAATGGGCGAAATCTCTAGCTATTCAAGTCAGCAAGCGCAAGACGACGCGGTGAACAGCTTCAATAACACCTCGGCTCGAAATGAGGCAGTGGGTACTGCGGCGGGAATGGCCTACGGCGGCTATCGAGCCATCAACGATAAGTCGGGTGAAGAATGAGTGTAACGCAACTCTACAGCGGTATCGGCAACGAGAACTTTGAAAGCACTGGCTATGAAACAGCTAAGCCAAGCGTCAGCTTTGGAAATGATAAGTATGCGCAAAAGAATCGTGCGTGGCTGGCTCGTGAAAATTGGGCTGACTATCAGGCGCGTTTTCAACCGAAAGAAGACGAATTGATCGATGCGGTAACCGGCACCGAATTACTCGACGAGCGGCTTGGACAAATCAAGATCAACAATGATAAAGCGTTCATGGCCTCGGCGGATAACGCCAATCAATACCGTATGCGCTATGGCATTCAGCAGAGTGACGCACAGAAAACTCAAGACCAGAACAATCGCAGTATGGCGATGGCCGGCGCGAACGCTAGCGCAATGAATCAAACCAGAACACACATCAAAGACCGGAATATGGCAGTCATTGGCGGCGGAGAAGCGCGTCAAATGGCAACTGCAATTTAGAGGGCGACATGAGCTATTCAGTAATCAGTACCGGGCGAAATAATCTCCGGCAAAGCGAGGCGATCTTTAGTGGACTGTCTCAGCAAGAACACCAAAGAAATCAGACAGAAGAGGCACTTGAAAGCGCCGAAGAGCAACAAGAATCCGCTCAGCAAGGGCAGATGGCGGGCATGGCAGCAACCACTGCTCTTGATTATGGATTAGCAGCGAATTCCGCACCGACTGCAGCGGCTCCGATTACTGATGCAGTTGGCACGATGAATACCTCGATCGGGATGGGTACTCAGCAGGCAGCAATTGAGGCTGGCATGGCAGGTGAGGCTGCGGCTATCGATGCGGGGGTAACTGCAGGAGCTTCCGAGGCTGTGATCGCGGCTGATGCTACCGCCGCAGGTTCAGCAGCGGCAGCCGAAGTTGCCGCTGCTAGCACCGCTGCAACAACCACTGCGGCCACTACAGCTACTGGCGCAACGACGTTGAGTACTGCCGCCCCTGGAGCCGCGGCGATGGGCCCAGTGGGTTGGGTTGCGCTGGCAGGCCTAGCCGCCATTTCATTATTTTCATGAGGACTTAAAAATGACTGAAGCAATACGTACTGGATCTTTCACTAGCGGGTTTATGAATGGCATTGAAACGGTTGATCGTCACATTGACCGTAGAGAACGCAGAGATAATCAGCGCGAAGCCATCTCCATGCAAAAAGAAGATCGTGAGTTCAATCGAACTCGGGCAACGGCTTCTGACGCTCGCGCGGAAGAGTCCTTGGGTCTTCAGCGGCAAGGTGCAGCAATAAAGCAGCAGCAGTTTCAAGCAGAACAAAAACGCGGCGCTCGACGCATGGAGTGGGAGGCTAGCAACGAAAAACGAAAGCAGCGAGAAGCGGAACTCAAAGATGTTGCCAATGAATTTGGTGCGCAGGCCGCACTGTTCGAAAAGGGCGCATATGACTCTATTGATCCCAACGCAGTTATTGCTTTGCACGAAAAAGCTGTCGCCGCGCGTCGTCCAAATTTGAGCCCATTGTCATGGGATGGAGAAACGATCAAGCGAGTGAAGCGCGTCGGGCCGCTCAAACAACAGCTAGAACAAGGGAATTTGGAATACGTGAACTCACCAGGGAATCTAAAGATTCTCAGCGAATTACCTGGTTGGTCTGAAAAACTGAATCAAGGCCTTGGTGAGCTCGGGCGTAACGGATCACCTATTAAGAGCAAAGAACTCGCTGAACTGAAAATGGCCGGTGAAGGCCGCGTTGTCCCAATGTTGCGAGTAACGACTGAAGATGGTGAAAGTTATATCGCTGAAATGTCTGCCTTTCGGAGCACGGATCCAAACGAGCCTGTAGTTGCTGCTGACGCCGGCCAGCTTATCGACAATGCGATGGCTCAGTATATGATTGCCAATCTTTTTGATAACCCGGAGGCGCAGCAGGCTATCTCATCGATGCGTGCCGAGCTGAACGGCCGGACTTCAAAGCCCGAAATCACGAAAGTTAAAAATGGCGATGGCTCTGAATCGCTGGTTAGTATCGATGGGAATTCGGCAACGCCAATTGAAATCCCAGGGAAGGGTCAATCGAACGGTCCTGCACCAGAGTTTTCTAAAGTTAATCCATCGCAGTATACGCCAGAATCTGTAGCGCAATACCGGAATACTGGAGACCACAGTTTGTTGCGTTCAGCAAAAGCGCACGAATCAGGCATCGAAAAAACCAAAGAAGCTACCAAGGCGCTAGCTCAGGCGGATGAGACTATAAAGCTGATCGACTCTGTATTGGCACATCCAGGTCGCGAGGCCGCCACAGGGGGGTCATCGGTACTAAATTTCGCGGCCAAACCGGGCGGAGAGCGAAAGGATTTCCTTGTCATGATAGACCAGCTTAAGGGTAAATCCTTCCTGCAAGCTTTCGAATCGCTGAAGGGCGCAGGTCAAATCACTGAAATAGAGGGCTTAAAGGCTGAAAATGCTCAAGCTCGATTAGATACTGCTCAATCCGAAAAAGCATTTGTTGCCGCACTGAATGAGCTGAAAGATGTTGTTAGTGTAGCGGTGGAGCGTGCGCAGACTAAAGCTAATGACAGCGAGACTCAAAGCAGGGATCGGAAGAGCGCCAAGCTGATGGTCGATTCAAGCGGAAATAGGGCTTATGTTTGGGGCGACGGTCACGTCGAGGAGGCTCAATAATGGCCTTCGATCTTTCTACAGCGAGACCGGTAGAAGAAGTCTCTGATTCTGCCAATTTGCAAGCAGAACCCCAAAAAACGAAGTTCGATCTTTCAACTGCTAGACCAGTTGAGGCTGGGGAATTTGAAAGCCCTGAAACTGCGATGCCAAAACAAACCACCGAATCCACACCGGCGTTAACTCAAGCTCCGCTGGAGTTCATGGCGGGTGTTAACCGTGCGGCTCTCGAAACTTTGGATTTCCTCTCTACGGATCAAGTGAATGCAATTTTGGAGTTGGGTGGGAGCGACAAACGTGTGCCTACGTTTGCAGGAAGTGAACTAGGACAAATGGCTAGTGCAGGAAACTTCATGGAAGAAGGACTTGCCAGAGATGTCGTGGGCACCGCCGGTGAAGTCGCTGGAATGGCCGCGGGAACCGGTGCTGCTGTTCGTAACGCAGCTGAAAAACTGCCCTCAATGGTTTCCAAGGCTGAGTCTACTGGTCGGGGACTGCTTCGAGACATGGCAACGACTACTGTTAAGCAAGACGTCAAGATGGGGGCTATGGCAGGAGCCGGCTCAGAACTCGGCGGTGAAGCTGGTGAAGCGATCGCGGGCGAAGATGGTCGACAGGTCGGCGAAATTGTTGGCGCCTTAGCAGCGCCGTTGGCCCCTGCAAGTGTTAAAGCGGCCATGCAAAATACAAGAGTGAATACAGCGCTTAAAGAGGCGGCGCCAACAATCGGAAAGCTGAAGGACTCTGCTCGAGTTATCTACAAGGAGATTGACGGGCTTGGCGCAAAGGTAAAGCAAGAACCGTTGAAAACGTTGTCAAATAGCATCGCAGAATCTACAAAAAAGGAGGGATTTCACCCTAAGATTCACCCCAAGATGAGCGCTGCCCTAGATGAAATTGCTAAATCAGCCGAAGGCGAATTAACGATAAGTGAGGTAGACACGCTTCGCAAGATTGCACGTGCAGCCGCTCGTAGCTTGGATCCCGATGAGTCTCGACTCGGCTCAATTGCTGTAGACCAGATTGACGACTTTATGAATACTCTGCCTCGTCAGGCCCTTGTAGGTGGCGACGGTCAATATGTTGGTTTCAAACTGAGAAAAGCACGCAGCTACTGGGGAAGGGCGAAGCGCTCCGAACTCATTGATGATGCGATTGAGCGAGCTAAAAACCAAGCCAGCGGCTTCGAAAACGGATTGCGCTCGCAGTTTCGTTCAATACTGAACAGCAAGAAAAAAATGGCTGGCTTCAGCCCTGAAGAAAAGAAAGCAATCGAGACTATTGTGAGAGGCGGAAAGCTTGAAAACACAGCTAAAGCTTTGGGGAAGTTTGGGTTTGCAGAGGGGCAGGCCTCCTCTATGCTGATGGCCTCTGTCGGTGTCGCGGGCGGAGCTGCCGCAGGGGGAATGACTGGAGCAGCTTTAGTGCCGGCTGTGGGATCAATAGCAAGGACTTCAGCACAGAAGCTCACACAGCTGAATGTAAAACTAGCTAACGCAACAGTCCGAGCAGGCAAAAATGGCAGAGCAATCACAGACGCTTATTTAAGGAATGTGCCGGCCAAAGAAAGAAGTAGCGAAGAGTTGGCGGGTCTTCTTTTGGACGGCGCTACCGGGCTGACGGGGCTAAAGCTATCCAAGAATAAAGTCACTGCTGACGCGGCTTATATGGCGTCAATGATCAAGGCTTCAGAGGTCGCTGGGGCCAAACCACCAGTCGATAGCCTTGAGAATCAGCCAGCCGACGCTATAGGCGATAACAAGAGTAATGAAAGCCGGTAATAGGCCTACTACGCCAAAATAAGCTGCTACGAAAAGTAGGACAGCAATGCTTGTAACTAGCGCTTGCTGTCCGAAGGATTCTTCATTGTCCATTTTTGGTCTCTTCAAATACCACACAATTCAATTGAAACTTTAAGTGTTTTCAGTTCAATGTCTTTGTCATAAATCGAAGTCCCCGAACCACTGCGAGGAAACGTAAGTATATACCGCTTTTCTTTGCCAAAACCTTCTATTCTGGAATACGCATCGACGAGAGCGTACTCTCCATGCCAAGAGTAGAGCGGGTCGGTTGGCGTTATGCAATCACCGCGCTTGTATTTGCCTTCGTCTGAAGGTGTGCACGAGGCGACGCCAGCTAATCCGATAAACAAAAGGGTTTTTGGTTTCATTGTGCCTTTATCCAAAATAGACGGTTGGATTCATGGCTAATGCCTCTTGTTAGCTGCAGCGGTTATAGAAGCAGGTTTCGCCGGTCCATCGATCTAATCGTACGGCAACATCCGCGTCCATGCTTGTATACCGGCACATAACAATCAATGTGAAAAAAACGACGACTGCAAACCAAAACCACTTATCCTTGAAATTCAAAATTCATCCCTGTCATATATCTACCTGGCTGTTTTCTCGCAGACTCCACCATCACAGCTTAGCCCACATTCCTAGTCGCCGTGACGCCTTATATGCTCACACTTGAAGCAATCTAAAGCATCGCAGCTAGATTATATATCTGATGTCATTTCTAAAAGCGCGTATTTGTGGCTTAGTTTTTCATCTGATCTGTCGATTGTGGCTGATTGAAAATCGTCGCGGGTGAGTCGAACCATTGATTCATTCAAACTCAGGACATCCATTACCCTTGCGTTTCCACCCTGAAGAAGTAGCTCTCTATCTTCCGAGTAGAAGATTACATCTAGGTTCTGGTCTAGTTTGTTGAGTTTGTTTATGAGCTCTTCTACTTTCATGTAATGTTAGTTCCTTTATTCGTGTTAGGCGGGGGGGGGAGGTCCAATCATCCCACCACCCACACCACTAAGCGAGTGGGTGAGGGTGTATGTATGTTTAGTCAGTAGTGCTGTCACTGGTATCGTCATCTAGAAGCGTACCTTCGGCGGCTTGTTTTTCAGCTTCTTTAAGAGTTTCTTTAGCAATTAACAAGGCTTTTTCCTTAGTGTATTGCGCCTCTTCTTGGCTCGAGTAATCGACACGAAGCTTCAGCATTTCAGTAGGCACGGATATTAGGGCTTTCGCCGCTTTTGGAATCATCGCCAAAGCTTCTACTACTTCGCTAGGCTTGACTGACTTATATCTTGTCAAGAGTCCGTCGCTGAAATCAAACTCATAGTCATGAGTGGCGAAAACTCCTTGCTGCAAGGATATATAGCCTAGTGCGCTTTGGTCGATCGCCTGAATGTAGAAATTTTTGCTGAATGTTTTGGTGTTTGTCCCGACCACCTTAAATCGATATAGGCCTTTGCGTGGATAAACCAACCCTTTGGCTTCACCTCCTACTTTTGCAGTGATGATTTTTGAAGGAGTGGTTATCGTACCCTTCTTATCTTCGATAGACTGTGTGTAGTAATGGTCTTTTTCCAATTTCAGTGAGTAGCATAGATCATTGTTCTTTAGTTGATCTGCAATATCAGTCTCCCAGCTAGATTCAGACAAATCGATTTCGTACTTGAAGGAGACTTCCTCCAAAGGACAAGCGGGGGCAGAGGGGGCGCTTTCCCTAAGTGAAAACACCTTCTCCGGTGTTGAACGGCCTTTAACCGCTCCTATTGCGTTAGCCAGCGCGACGATTATTTCATCAACGTTACCCTCGGAAGTAGCGGAACCGCCACTCAGTAATCCACTGCCCGTTGTCTCTATTTCTAAGGTATCTGAAGACCAGAACGACGTATCAACCTCTGCAATCAGCCTTGTAGAGCTCGGGTATGGGGCCAAAGCTGCTAACGTAATTTTATCTTCGTAGTATTCCTTTCCTCCATCCGCCACTACCAATTTCTTTTTCGCTTCAGCCAAATTGGCATTTGTAGTTGCGAGCTGATCTTCTAGCGCTGACTTTTCAATTTCAGCCAGGCTTTTTCTTAGGGTAAGCTCTAGTAGGGCATCAGAATCGGCGGGCGCTTTGGCGATGAGTAAATCAATTGCCTTAATCTCTGATTTTTTAGTGTCAATTTCTTCGGTTAGAGCCTTCTTTTTCGCGGTATTTGTTTGTACTACTTTTAGGACCTTTTTCGGAGTGACCTTACTTCTAACGATACTGAACTCAAAGTTTTGCTTGGGTACCGAGTATAGGATTCCCTGTTTAGCAGACGGGCTATCAGAATTGCTCTGGTCGTAGTTCTTGGTAACTACTATTGACGAACACCCAGCCAATAGAATTGACAGGGATAGGGCGGTGATTCCTTTCATGTGATTTTCCTTGAGTTGTATTTCCTGAATTGATTATCTTACCGCCCGTATCAATAGGCGAGTGGGAGATGGTGTATGTATAGGTGTTCAGTGGCCCCCTTAAAATGTCGGTAATTACAGGTAAAAAATCTAACTAAATACGTAATTACTTGTCTTTTGTGCCTGCAGGAATCCCCGTACTTTAGCTCGGGGAGGATGCCAGGTTAAAGTTATTATCCAGTTGGGCCTGTTTTCAGGATTCGTTGTTTTTACGTAATCAGTTGCGAGAGATTGCCGAACATCCTAAAAATAAAACCTGTCAGTTTACTGCTGAAAGCTATATCAAGCTCAAAATAGACGGCCAGCGGAACAAAGTAAGATATTACTAGGCCTGCCATAATAACAGCTAATAAAACAACATTAATACAATAGTATAAGTTCAATCGTTGGTATTCGGTAGACAGTCTTCTAGCAAGTGTTGGAATTTCGTCTTTCATGCGCTGCTTTTTGGCTTGAAATTCTTGTTTGATTCTGAAGAGATCAAAAAATTGAGAGAAAATCATCAATCCAATGACAGCACAAATAAATGTCGCTGCCGCAAAGAAGACGCCTTCCAACCCGGCGTCTTGAGCGCTTCTCGACTTTATCATCAGAGCCGGAACTATTGTGCCAAAAGGAATGGCAATGGCACGACCTTGAACCGATGCTATTGCGCCATTTAACTGGCTTCGAAAATCTCTGTTTTCGGCAAGTAGCCGCTCGTAATCGCTCTCGAATGAATAGCTGTTTATGAATACTTCGTAACTATGGAGAAAGTTATCAGTAATACGATCGAGATTTGACAGCATAAAATCAAAGCAGTCTTCGGTTGGTTGGCTTGATAGTGCTCCTATTAGAGCGATTTTGAGATGTAGGTTTTTGTCTTCCCGACGGTCATTGCCACTTATGTACTTGTGAGCGAAGGAGAGGGATTCTATGATTTTGTCAGCATTTTCTTTTAGAGTAGTTGCGCTGTATTTGATAGGCAGTCGCAACTTACCAGCGGACCGAACCAGAGTGAGCTCATTATCATCGTGTACGTCGGCCACTTCGTCTTTTAAATGCTTTATGAAATCGAGAAGCTCAAAATAGGCATCGATAGCCTTAGGAGCCTCTTTGCCTTTACCGCTAGAGAACTTTTCTTTAATAAGATAGATGTTGTGAGGTCTTTTCCAGCAGTAGCGGCCATCGGCTTCAGACAAAAGATCATCAAGATCACGTCCGAAAAAATGTCCCGTTGTGCGAAGGAGAGTTATCTCTATATTAAAGGTCTCATTATTCTTTAGCTTGGGCAACGAATTAGGTTTGTTTTGATCTCGCTCTATTCTAATCGTAATTATAGGCGCGCCATCTTCCTCGAGTTTTTCGAGAGTTTCCCTGACGGAAGCGGACGCCTTCAGGGAACCCGAAATTATTCCTCCGTTAAGGGTTAACTTGCACTCCTTTATGAGCGTGCTGAGAGCTTCAAAATGATCGGCAATACTAGTCTTCATTGTCTGTTCTTTCAGCTTGTCTAAGTTCGATAAGAAGGTCAGGTGGAATCTTACTTATTATAAGCTTTGGAGGAGTTGTATCGGTAGTGGAATCTTCGAATTTTACTTCGCTATTAAGTAAATCGTAGTCAAATGAAATCCGTATGCCCTTCGCTTTCCCGGAAAAGGTGGTGAGTTTCTTGAGGTAGCGTGCATCTGCGCCAAATTCAGGTTGAATTTCGTAACCTTTTTTAACAAGAAAATCACTAAATCGCTCTGGGTGTTTTGGATCAATAACCTTTGAAATCCCTTCCAATGTGATGTCGTCACCATTGCCAATACATCGAGTAATTTCCTGCTTAACGTTAGAGCGCGAATTCTTAATGTCGTATTCATCAAAATGACTGGAACAATAATCGTTGATGGCGTCCACGAGAGCCAGAGTGTTCTTTTTAGGGTCGATAAAAGTTGCTTCGTCGATACATAGAAACTCTTTGAAGTAATCTGAAATATCTTTTCGACTTGAGCCCTTCAAGAAAGTGATGTAGGCACCATCATCCTCCGAATCATGCCAGCGATTTATATCTACCATAGCCGCGAAGTGTAGTTTTTCAAGATTTAGAATGTGACTTGACTCAAGTTCCTGATTGCTAATGATAAACCCTTCGAGATCCTTCAATAAAAGAACCATGAAAAATGGATTCCCTTCATCTTGATACCTAATGAAAAATAGGTGACCACCAGTCGTAGCTACACGATGTCGTAGCTGGGTTTGTAAATCTTCCAGACCGGTTAGCGAAAATGAGAGAAAATCACGTTCACTGGCCATAAGCAGAGCTAAAGACTTAGGCAGCCAACCTCCACCAAAGCGCGCGTATGCACGGCCCCTATCTTTGTTAAAGCTCCTTATTGCTCTGATTACAAGGTTGTCGGCATTTTCGTCAGGTAATTTATGTTCTTCATCTTTTTGTAGAACACTGACCTTTTTGTTGCCAGCCTGAGTAATAAGTTCGTGGAAGATGAAATTCTGGAGTTCCATGTTTGTAGATCGTTCCTTCGGGTTTATATATGTGGATGAACCCCCGCCTTCACCAATAGGCGAGTGGGAGAGGGGGGTATGTATGGGTGCTTAGTAGTGAAAATCTTGTTGATACTATTTTTTGTTGGGGGGCTTCGGTATGCTGGTAGGGAATTCGTATATAAACTTGAGAAGCATCTCGACAAAACAAATTAGATCTTTAGCATCCCCCTCTGTCATGAGTGCTATTTCATGAGTAGCCTCATTTCCTTTCTTCCTAATGTGGTCTACCCAGTGCTTACCATTTGGAGGTGTATAGCCATGTTCTGATAGGTAATTAACATATTCAATAAATCTTAGATTCTCACCAGCACCCTGAGCTACAGCTATATTCATCAAGGCCTTTCTGCAAAGTAGTACTGCTGCAGTAAAGCAACCTTGTGATGTGCACCTTCGGGCTTCATTATATAGCGACTCAAGCTTTTTCGGCACATGTCGCACAGTACTGCCAAAAGCTACCGATGGATACCGCTGGTTGTCAACGTTAAAAAATGTTGGCCCATTACAGTTCGGGCATATAAATATACCCCCTTCTAAAGGACCGCTTCCATCGCTGTGACCACCTATTTGATAACCACTATCGCTGGAGATTTTGTCACTACAATATCCGCATCTAAAAGACTTATTTTCTATTCTCTGTAGCCTATACCAATTGTATCTGTTTCGATTGAAAAAAATCACATGTATCTCCGTTAGCAGACGACAACTAAGGTAAGAGTGCGTAGATAGAAATAGTTAGTGGAGCCTGCTCTAGTTTACTGATCTACCGATGCATGAGCGGTTAACGCGCGATCTAGAAACTCTTGTGCCGCGACTTTGGCGCGTGATTTTATTTCCGACCTAGAATCAGAATAATCGACCCAAACTTCTACGGAAGCAGACTGACCGCATTCATCAATTGTCTCGTAATAATTAACAATTACCATTATCTTTCCATCGACGGTTTTTGGACCGATTTGTATTTCCATGTTTTTACATCCTGTTTTGGTCTTTTTAGTTGATCGTCATTATCTACTAAATTTGAGGCACCTACCTTCTCTTGTGCATCCTCAAACTCTAGACAGAGATTTAGCGAGCGACTCGACTTTTGAATGGTGTATGGCCAGCCTGTTTGTTAAGTAATTTGATTTCCAACTCGATTTTCTCTAGATCTTTTTCTCTTAGCTTATCCTGAAGGGGCTGGACTTTGAAGTGCCACGCAGCGAAGCCGTAGAACATAAGGCATATTGATGCCACGAACATAATGGCAACAACTTTCATATAGAATTCTTTATTGCTGGAGCCAGTCTCGCTTCTGCTATCTAGAACCTCCAATCGGATAGTTTGTTCGTTCGTGGGGTTTTCAATTTTCTTCAGTATTTCCTGCTCTTGATATATTTCATAAGTCATATCCCTGTGCGAGTTATAGGCAGACAAAAATGCGAACATGCCCGTAACAAATAAGGCTAGACCGAATAGGGCATAGAACTTGTAAATGTTATCTGTGGGGATTGGGACTCGGTTATTCATGCGGCTCCTTGCCTCTGCGCTTCGTTAACTACTCTGAAGCGTACTAATTTCATCTTTAGGGAATCCAGCCCGGAGAGCTAAGCTAGTAGCTTTCTCTAAGCTTGCTGTGATGATATTGCCTTGGTCATCAGTAAGCTCCGCGACACCGCCATCTTGGGATTCAGCACCAACGAATACGACGGTATAGCCATTGTCATGGATAGGAGAGGGGCGTAACTCGCAAGAGGAGATATTGCCAATGTTTCGCAGGTTTAGCGCCATTTCGAGGGTGAGCATGCTAGTTCCTTCTTGTTCGCCCATGTCTAAGTGGGCATGAGCTTCAGCTGCCTTACTGAAACCTTGTTTCCACGGATTATACACTTACTCTATTTAAAAAATCACGCCCACAAAAAAGCCCTGCTTTTATCAAGGCCCTAAAAGTTGGCAAGCATCTCCTTATGTTGTTCTACTCAGTATTTACCTTCGAGGCTCTATTGCTTAAGCATTTTCGCTAACTTCTCGACAATTGAATCGCTTTGGTTGTCCAGAAGCTGTTCTAGTTCAGACTTTCCTTTTTCCTTTCTGGAAAAGAGAGAGTGGTGGAGAGAGTGTTCCCCTGATGGCTCAGCTACTTTCGCTGGAGAGAGGCTTTCCTGCAAGCGAGAGCATATCTCTGCATTTAGAGAGCGGCCAGATAACCTCGCAGCAGCCTCTACTTGTGACCTGAGCTCAGGCTGCATTCTTAGGCCGAATGGCGCTATATGTGCGGTTTTGTGCTGTGTCATTTCATCTTTTTTGGCCATAACTACATGATGTAACAATCGAATTGTTGACGGAATAGCTACATGATGTAACTATGTTAAAAGCTAAGATACGCCATTAAATATCGAAAGGAAAGAGTGACCTAAGCAACCGGATTCTAAAAGCGAGATAGACAAGGCCTAGAACATGCTCAATCGTACGACGGGAAAGGAGACCGCTATGACTACTGCTACTACAAACGAACGGAGAAGAGACACAGAGAAGCGGATCATCAAAAAGCTGGAACATATGGAAGTCGCTATGGGAGTTTCAGTGATATTGGTTAAGTTAATGACGGAGCTGCCTTTAAGACTTCGATCTGCGCTAGACAAGGATTTTGGCGATGTTCGAGGCTTCTATGATCAGGCCACTCACCAGGTATTTTTGGTTCTCAAGAATATATCCAATCCAAGAGAAGCCCGAGAGGTCTATCTTCACGAAGTGAATGGTCATCTAAGTATTGAGGATGTGCTCGGTGATAAGGTCGAGCAATCTACGAATGAAATATATAGGTCAATTCCAATTGTTGCCCGTCGATTATTGATTGACAGGTACAAGGTTCAGTCTTTAGGACTCACAGGAAAGCAGCGTCGCGTAATGGTGGTGAAAGAGTACATTGCCCACCTTAGCGAGCCGGGTGTAACTGATAGCTTCATTTGCAGAGTGTCTAGCAATGTTCGTGGAGTGGCCCGCTTGCTATACCCATCGCTGGAGTGGTCTGCTTCTGAACTGATTCATTTACTGGTCTTGGCGAGGGATGAAATTAAAAGTAGGGGCCCTCGATATACCGAGCAGCACATGGTTCGTCGGCTATTAGATTATCTGGGTGCAGCCTGAAACCCCGCGTGACATGAGTCTTCCAACCTAGTGGAGTTGGTTGGTTTTCCTCAATTACATGGCGGCGGTGGAACATTGTTACTGCATAAGTTGCCCTAAAAGAGGATACCAATTAGATTGTAGATCTTGGGCCTTTGTGCCTGTCAATCACACGGAGCAGTGAAATGAAAAAGCTAGTTTTGATTCTCTTATTCTTTCCTTTGTGCAGCCTAGGTCAAGATGTGATTCAGACCTATGATGAAGCCCGCGATAAGTACTTCTGGAAGAAGCTCTACAAAGACGGTGGAAGTACTCTGTATTGTGATCTGACGTTTAGCGGCGGCAATGATCACAAGACCAAGAAGTTGAGCGTTGAACACGCCATGCCCGCAAGCTGGATGGCGGCTCATTTTGGCTGTAAGAATAGGCATTCATGCCCGATAGATTCGTATCAACATGCCGCAGCTGATCTTCATAATTTGTGGCCGTCGATCCACAAGATTAATGCAGCTCGAAATAATTTGGCCTACGCAAACATAAGCGGTGAAACCAATCGGATTAACACTGATATATGCCAAGACGTTGAACGCATTGGCACGAAGACAAATGGACTCATCGAGCCTACCGATAGTGTCAAAGGCGAAATAGCAAGATCGTTACTCTATATGGAGTTAGCTTACGGACTACCGCTTGGGCGTGATCGAAAGATGCTCGTGAAATGGGCTAGTGATGACCCTGTGAGCGCAGAAGAAAAACGACGTAACAAGGAAATATTTAAAATCCAGAGACGCCGTAATCCGTATATAGCTGACGACAAAGGCAATGCTCTATTACCGACAGGCTATTAAAGGAGGGGAAGCCCCAGTCGTATCTCCGGAGGCGCATCAAAGAGATTTACCTGCCCGGCCTCACTGGGGCTTCACAGAAAATATACTAAGGTTTTTATCTATATAAAGCCACAAAATGTACAAGCATCAGATTTGGGGAGATAGCGCGGCTATTGATTAATTGTTGTCGATTGATTTTTATAGGTGCTTTCGAATAATATATTCTGAACGCCGACCCATAGGTCGGATTAAGAAAAAGCCATTTTTTGTGGCAGAACTGCTGAGCAGTCAATAAAGGAAAGTACAATGCAAGGGATAAAGAACAAAGTAAATATGGCACTTAGGGAGTATGCCTCGCTTGAGGAAGTTTATTTGGGCTTGATCTGCAATTCCGAAATAAAGCTTGAGTCTCTAAGCGGTGTAGTTGTTCATGGGGTAGAAGATAAAACTTTAACATTTGAGGGTCTAGGTCAGGCCTTTGAGATTCGGTTTGATATGGCTTTTCTTAACCCACAATCACCGATCGGCCAAGCGACTGCATACTTGATTGAAAGTGGAGGTCAAAGCTGTAGGGCAGAAACCGAATTTCTCTCACTAAGCTTTGATCATTTAGGTAATGTCAAAGTTCCCTCGCAGGGAGGCTTCTCAATGGAAATGACCACTGACAATAGATGTCTTTCAGATTTTATCTATAAGATTTTAGATAAGCTAATCGACTCTGACACATTCTCCCCGGGGGGGAAGTGATGCCGTACGAGCGTACCATTAAAAAGAATCCTAGACAGCTGACCATAGATCAACACTTTCATACTGCTCATGCTATTTCACTTTTTTATAATTCTGACAATACAGTGGAGGTAAAAGAACTATCTTCTGACGAGGTTGTCAGAAGGCATAAGCGAGCGAAGATATTTTGTACCAAACGAACGTGGGATCAACGAGCTGAAACTGGATATATGGTTCCCATTGAAAAATCTTTCCATGAAGAAATTGACAATATTAAGAGTTTCTCAAATAGAAACCATCAGGCAATCTCAAAATACTGTCTGCTGTGGCGATTACGGCATGATCATCACCTCAGCAGCCCAGATGATGCAGTTCTAAATGGAATTTCTGGTTCGGATTTAACCAAAGAGCAAGAAGAAATACTAGAAAGTAAAAATGTAAGTTTCGTAAGGGATGGTGGTGTCGTTCCGTCTAGGTTTTCATCTGGCCTTCAAATACAAATTGGGCTAGATCGCGACTGGCACGCCTGCAGTCATTTTAAATGGGGGTTAATTGAGGCTCTAGATGGTGAATTTCTAGTTGCTGATGGCTGTGGTGACTTAGCTTTTATCCCTATTTCTCCGAAGTTAGCTTTTTGGGCCGGTGAATTTGATCAAACAATTAACAGACAACAACTAGCGCAGGCGAACAAAGAAACCATAGCTAGAGCAAAGGAATATTACTTTGCGCGTAAAATTAGCGAGTGCCCAGTTGCCGAGTAAGCGCGGGCATCGTGAAAACACTCTCCTTTGCAAAATTATAACCCCGTCTACTCTGGGGCGTATCCTTCCGATGTGTATGTATGTTCGTCCAGCAGCTCTTCGCGGGTAATTGCGACCTCTGCAGGCGCCTGAACCCCTAGCTTCACCTGGTTGGATCCAATGAATTTGACGGTGACAACAATATCGTCGTCAACATGAATTGATCTATTAAGTGGTATATCGAGTATCAGCAAGGCATCCATTCCTCATAGGTCGTCTAGAATGTCATCTACTGCAGACTTGATTCTGTCGCTCAAATCGCTGGGTAATCCTTTCCCGTAAGCGTAATAGTCCAATGACAATCCGAGAACACTACATGCTTTTTTGACGAGATTGAAGCCTGGGTCGGTAACCTTG
>Ga0209826_1000362_pt1 | contig 33217 bp, 35 predicted proteins | sample GOMGulsemesocosm_5_FD_184637 | JGI IMG/M metagenome (GOLD analysis project Ga0209826, IMG submission 184637) | Methane-oxidizing microbial communities from mesocosms in the Gulf of Mexico - GOM15C Gulf of Mexico (SPAdes) (version 2) | ecosystem: Environmental > Aquatic > Marine > Cold seeps... | reverse complement strand
AAAAGAAAGTGCAAAATAATATATGAAACAAAATTACGAAGAAAAATTTATTAAAAATATCGAAAATACCAATTATGCGAGTTTGTCTACAGGCCATCAAGTTTTTTTCAAATCCATTGCTTTACAGTATCAATTTTCATTTCAAGAGTTAAAACAACTTATTGATTTTACAATTGATTTTAAAATGTGGAATGAAAAAGATATTGTTGAAATATTTAAAGATGAGTACAGTAATAGAAAAAATGCTTTTAATCATATTCGAGATGTATGGAATGAGTTAAAAAGCAAGCCCAATTCTTACTCAACTTTTGACAAATCAAGTTATTCAGATAAACGAAAAATCACTTTTGAAAAAGTTGAAAAAGAGACTTTATCTTTAGGTGCCTGCCCCGTGGCAAGTCCCAATACAAGATGCTGTAACTTAATGACGCTTGATTCAGTTGAGAGCTGTGGGTTTGATTGTTCTTACTGTTCCATTCAGTCTTTTTATAATCAAAACAAAGTTGCTTTTGACGTGAACTTTGCAGACAAATTAAAAAAGCTAGAGCTTGATCCCAATGAAACTTATCATATAGGAACAGGACAATCTTCTGATTCTTTGATGTGGGGAAATAAAGAGGGAATACTAGATGCCTTATTCGAATTTGCGAGAAATAATTCCAATGTTATTCTAGAATTTAAAACCAAATCAAATAATATTTCATATTTTTTAGAAAATGAAGTACCTTCAAACATTATTTGTACTTGGTCATTAAATACGCCTGTTATTATTGAAAATGAAGAACACTTAACCGCAAAATTGGACCAGCGAATTGGAGCTGCTAGAAAATTAGCTGATAAAGGTGTACTTGTAGGCTTTCATTTTCATCCAATAGTGCAGTATGAAAACTATTTAGATGATTATAAAAAAGTGTATGAAACCTTAATGAATACATTTGAGCCTAAAGAAGTTGTCTTGGTTTCTCTAGGAACTTTAACTTTTATCAAACCTGTTGTTCAAAAACTAAGATCTAGAGATTTTAAAAGTAAAATTCTTCAAATGTCTTTTGTTGATGCCAATGGAAAAGCTTCTTATGATTTAAAAGCTAAAAAAGAGATGTTTAAATCCGCTTATGACAGTTTTGAAAAATGGCACAAAGATGTCTATTTTTATTTATGCATGGAAGATCAATCTTTATGGAAAGATGTCTTTGGTTATGAGTACAGCTCAAACAATCAAATGGAAATGATGATGAAAATGGCTTACGAAAATAAAATAAATCAAAAGAGAATATAATGTTAGCAGATATGACAAATTTTATAGTTGATACAGTGGGTACTCTAGGATATATGGGAATATTTTTCATGATGTTTTTAGAGAGCTCATTTGTACCTTTCCCCAGTGAAGTAGTGATGATACCAGCAGGTTATTTGGTGTATAAAGGTGAAATGAATTTGTACTTAGCCATTCTTGCAGGGGTTGCTGGTTCTTTATTTGGGGCATTGTTTAATTACTATTTGGCCATAAAATTTGGAAGACAATTTTTGATAAAATATGGGAGATATGTATTTATAAAAGAAGAAACTGTACATAAAATGGAAACTTATTTTGAGAAACATGGTCATATCTCTACTTTTGCGGGAAGATTAATTCCTGCTGTTAGACAGTATATTTCTTTTCCTGCTGGAATTGCAAAAATGAATCTGTTTAAATTCTCTTTATATACAAGTTTAGGGGCATTTATTTGGGTTGTTATTCTGACGGTTATGGGATATTATATTGGAGAAAATCAAGAGTTAATCCATGAGTACTTACGATATATTATTATTGGAATACTATTTTTATTAAGTGTGGGTGGATATATTTATTACAAAATGAATAAGAAAACTGTACATGTCTAAAAAAGCAGTAGTTACAGGTTATAGTTCTGGTATTGGGAAAGAAATAGCTAAACAATTAGAAAATAATGGTTACGTAATAATAAAACCTGAATCAAGACTTGAAGATACTAAAGCCCTTGAAAAAGAAGTTAAAAGTATTTTAAAAACCAATGAAATAGATGTCTTAGTTAACTGTGCGGGACTAGGTGTTTTTGTTCCCCATGAAGAAATCTCAATAGTTAAAATTAAAGAATTGATTGATGTTAATTTAACTGCACCTATTATTTTATCTAACTTGTTCCTTCGCAGTTTGAAAAAAACTCAAGGTCATATTATCAATATCACTTCCATTGAAGCCACGAAACATTCCAAGTTCTCAGCTTTATATACTGCTACTAAGTCAGGTTTACGAGATTTTGGATTGTGTTTATTTGAAGAGGTACGAAAAGCGGGTGTAAAGGTTACTTCTATTAATCCTGATATGACTAAAACTGAGTTCTTTGATGATTTGCAGTTTGAACCAAGTTCTAAAGATAATACACATTTATTACCTCAAAGTATTGCTAAAAGTGTCATGGATATTTTAAACTTCGAGGGTGTTATTACTGATGTAACTCTAAGGCCACAATATTTTGAAATCCAAAAAAAGAAATCCAATAAATAAACCACATTTACAAATCTAACCCTCTTGCATTGGTATATGAATAAGGAAAGCTTCTTAGGTCTATTTAAAATATGATTCTAGTATTTTTTGATATGAACCTTCTTTTTTCATTTTTATTAATGTTAAATCAAACTTATCTCTAATTTCCGATAGATTATTGTTTTTAGAAAACATCATATACGCTAACATTGTTTCTATGGATGGTGTTAACTCTTTTAGAACATATTTATATTTATTGTTAGACATTTTTTTAACAATAGAGTTTGTTTGTTTTTTATTAATAGCCACTAATTCATCTAAAACAACATATCTTCCATCTATAAGAATGTCATATCGACCAACAAGTAATTTGGATACATTTTGTTTTAAACTTCGTGTTTTATCGACCTTAAGGACACCATTTTCAACAGCATCATCAAATATTGGCCCATAACTAAAACCTCTGATTACACCAATTTTATAATTTCTTAGTTTCTCTAAATCACCATCAAAAGTAATCTTAGAATCATTTCTTACGAAAAAGGTCATTCGTTGGGGGATTAGAACTTCAGTAGAATAATCTCCGTATTTTTCTCGTTCTTTATTCTTATAAATTAACGTGAGTGCATCAAATTTACCACTTTTGATATTACGAAGAGCATTGGTCCAGGTTACAAATCTAATGCTTATTGGTTGGTCCATACGTCTAAAAACTTCTTTAACAACATCTATAACGATACCTTTAATTTTATTATTCTCTTCATACATATAGGGTCTATACTCATAAGCCATTACTGTTAGCATTGATCCAATAGACATGGAAGCTGACAGTACCAAAAGATATAATGCTCTTCCCATTATCTTCATCATTAAGTCCTCTTGTGAGTTTATGTTAAAATCATACCTATTATACACTCTAACTTGCTTTTTTGTATCTAATATTAGTTTTTTACTTTAAATAACTATAATTATTATTTATGCTATACTGCTCTTTTAGAGGAGTTAGTATGGAAATCCAAAAGCAAACTAGTAGTCAAGTAAACCCTAACAATATACAATACAACACACAAAATAATGAACCTTCAAATAGCTTTATTTCTAAACTTCAATCCAAAGATGAAGATCAACAAAACAAAAATGGGAAAGATATATCTTTTCAAAGTATCAATACAATGTCACTTGAAGACATAGAAAGCTCCTATGAAAATAATGCTCAAGATACTTTATTAAAAGTTTTGAAAGCATCAACTATGTTTAGTACCAATATGAATATGAATGAGGCATTGTTTAATACTGTTTTAGGCCAAGAGGATGTCTCTAGTTCACAAATGTATTTATATAATATGATGAGTAATAGAAATACTTATTTATCTAATGCAGACGATGGTGGCGCTTGGTTAAGACAAAGCTTAATATCTCAATTGGATGGAGAGGTTCAACAAGAACAAATTAAACTAGAAAAAGAATTTTTGTACTCTATGGTTCAATTTGATGTGGCTACTCATATGAGTGACATGATGAATTTTTCCAATAAAGGCAGAGAAGATAATAAAAATAACTATGGTTTATTTTCCATGTATGATAATACATATTTACAATATCAAAGTCTTTTTAATGAGTATGAAGCCATTGAAAGCGGGAATAATAACTTACTGAATCAACAATTAAATAGTGCCAAGTTAATGGCACTAAATTTTTAAGAGTACAAAGTTTAGGCTTTGGTCCAAATACTTAATTGTGAAATAGTGTGTTGAAACTTTCTATTTGTTTCTTTTATAACAAATTCCACATCAATACATTGAGCTAACTCTAAAGTTGTCAACTCTTTTTTAAGTGTATTAAGAGTATAAACATCTTCTCCATCTTCTTGATACCCACCTAACCAGTTTTTCTTTGCAGTATAGTCTTCTAGCCATGTGTATGGAGATAAAAGTACCAATAATCCATTTTCACTTAATCTTGATTGAATATCTTCTAAGAACACTCTTGGATCTTGAAGTCTATCAATTAAGTTTGAACAAAATATTAAATCAAAGTTATTTAATGAGGCATCTAGGTTTTGAGCATCCCCTTGTAAAAATGTAATCTTATCTTTGTTTTGTACCAAACCTAAACTTTCTAAGTCAATTGATCTTTTTTCAGTAATATCACCTTCTAAAGTAACATTGTAATCTATTTGAACAGATTGTTGTAAGTTTTGAGCAACTTCAACAAACTTGTGTGAGTAATCAATTGCAATGACTTCATCAAAGTGGTTTGATAATTCAAAACTTGATCTTCCAACTGAACAACCAAGGTCTAAAACCTTATTTGTATTAATGTTATTTATAAATGGTATAAGCACATCCACTGAATTTTTTGGGAAGTTCTTTACTCCAAAATATTCATTTCCATAGTGGAAATCACAGTATTGTGAAGTACTGGTATCTGTTTCGTAAATATTATCGCTCATTATTTTCCTTAATAAATATAATTATTTTAATTCACCAGTGGTATCATATTTTTTCAAATAACCACGAGGTGTTAGTATTTTTCCATTTTTCGTTAGTTTCGAGTTCGAGTTTCCTACAATAATTAGTGTCGACATTCCCACATCTGGATGATCAAGACCTTGTTTGATTAAATCAGTACTTGTAGTTACAACAATGTGTTCTTTTTCATCTCGACCTACATTTTGTGCCACTGTAACAACTCTTTCGTCAAATTTACCTAATATTTCTAAAAAATCTAAATAAGGCTGAATTCTTTTTTTAGATTTTGGATTGTAAATTGATGTTACAAAGTCTGCATCTATTGCATTAAAAATTCTTTTGTTAATCATGTCTGGGTCTGTTAATCTATCTGACAATGAAATAACTGCAAAGTCCTGAGATAAAGGAGCACCTACTTTTGAAGCTGCTGCAAATACTGATGTAACACCAGGAACAGAAATAACTTCAATTTCATCCCACAAGTTTCTATCATCTATTAATTCAACAATAAGTGTTGCCATTCCATAAACATTTACATCACCATTTGAAACGATGCTGGTTGTTCTTCCTTCAAGTGCAAAATCAATTGCTTGAGTACATCTTGCAATCTCTTTTGTCATCCCCGAATTAAATAGTTCTTTACCTTCTAATTCTATTTTTAGCTCTTTAAGATACTTTGTATAGCCAACAACAACTTCTGATTCAGCAATGGCATCCAAAGCTTGTCTTGTTAAGTATGAAGTTCCACCTGCACCTGTAGATACGATATATAATTTTTTCATAATTTAGTCCTATAATTCCATGCTATATTTTATTGGGATTATAGCAAAAGATGTTGATATAAATGTTAAAGAATAATACTACTTAGTTTGAAATTTTATTTTTATTTAATATTAGATTAAAATTCTAAGAAAAGTTCTTTAGGACTTTTGTTAAAATTGTTTTATCGATAAATCTTTATAAAAGGATAATCATGAAAAAGCAAATGAATGAAATATCTCAGTTTGAAGAATTGTTGGAAAAATTTGAATTATTCCATGACTCACAAATTGATGAAGATAGTATTAAATCAGATGCTATCGAATTCTCAATCACCTTACTAGTTCCCCTTACTGATGTACCTGAAAATTGTAGAGTATATGAAAAGTTTCTCTTCTTTACTCTAGAAAAACACGCTTACATAGAAGTACATTTGACCTTTCATAATATAAAAGCCAGCGAAATTATCTTAAATAGAGATGAACACGATGAAGCTATCTATATAGAAAATACATTTATTAACTTAAAAGAAAAAAGCATTCGTTTTATATTTGAACATGATAATGTAAAACATATTAAGTTAGAGTATACAGATTTTAATCTAGAAGTTAGTTACGATGAAAATGAAAAAATCTATGCCCATAAGCGATTAAAATTTAGACCAATGCAGACTTTTAAAAGATTATTTGCTTAAGACAAATGCAAAATATTTGTCTAAGACAGAGTGTTTCAGAAATCGCAAAATAGTTTTTAGCTATTATACGTCTTTAAAGGACGTAAACATTGAAAGACTTAACAAACTATTTTGTAAATAAAAATATAATATTTAAAGCATTAAATGAAGTTGATGTAAAAGATTTAAAATCACGGAAGAAAATCAAAATTTATGATGGTATTGGGATTGATAAAAATTATTATGCTATTTTCATACTTGATGCTAAAAGTAGATTCTTGAGAAAAAATGCCTACGATTTAATGGAATTATGTAATAAGTTGATAGACTTGAAAAAACATAATTACAAAAAAAAGGAACTATTGATATCTTCTCCTTTATGCTCACATGCAAAACAATTACTCAAAGACAACGGCTGGGGTGTTCGAATTGATTTTATGTGATATCGGAAATACTACCTTTCATTTTTTAATAAATGACAAACACCAAAAGTTTCTTTTAGATGAAAACCTACCTCCCCTAGATGAAATTATATATTTTATTAGTGTGAATGATAAAGCAACTAAGAAATTTATTATGGCTTATCCCCAAAGCGTTGATATTAAAAAATGTGTAAAGTTTAATACCTCATATGAAGGTATGGGGATAGATAGAATTGTTGCTTGTGTAGGATATGATAATACAGTTATTGTTGATGCTGGAAGTGCCATTACTGTTGATATTATGGAAAATAATGAACACACAGGTGGTATCATACTGCCAGGTATTAAAAACTACGAAAAAATATATGCTCAAATATCTCCTAGTCTTGATTTTGATTTCAGTGTAAAGGTAAACTTAGATAAAATACCACTTCATACAAAAGATGCTATTTCTTACTCCATTTTAAAAGCAATAATTTTACCAATAAAAGAGATAGTGCAAAGTAAAACAGTGATATTTACAGGTGGGGACGGAGAACTCCTAAGCCAATATTTTAATAATAGTTTATATAAACAAGACTTAATATTTGAGAACATGAAGGGAATTATAAATGCTAACAATTGCATTACCTAAGGGCAGAATCGCAGAGCAGACATTAGAAAAATTTGAGAAAGCATTTGGTGAAAAATTTGTTTTTGAAGATAGAAAATTAATACTTGAAAAAAGTGGATTTAGATTTTTAAATGTAAGAAATCAAGATGTACCAACGTATGTTATGCATGGAGCTGCTGACTTAGGAATTGTTGGACTAGATGTACTTGAAGAAAAAGAATATGATTTAATCAAACTGCTTGATTTACAAATTGGAAAATGTAAAGTTGCTATTGGCCTTCGTGCAGGGGAAGAACTTGATTGGACAAAAAGTGAAATCAAAGTTGCCACAAAGCATACAACGATTGCTAAAAAATATTTTGAAGAAAAAGCAATGGCCGTTGAACTAATCAAATTGTACGGTTCTATTGAGCTGGCGCCTTTAGTGGGTCTTAGTGATTGTATTGTTGATATTGTAGAAACGGGTGCAACTATGAAACAAAATGGTTTAGAAGTAGGTCCTACAATTATGCAAAGTAGTGCAAATTTAATTGCCAATAAAAATTCGTTTTATGCTAAAAAAGAACTAATTTTAGAATTACGTCAGAAAATAGAAGCCACTCTTTAATGGGTTTAGAGTTATACGCTAAAATCGAAGAGCACTTAGATTTTGAAGAAGAAGTAATTCATCTTCATAAGGCATTTCTAGGTGAGATTTTTGAAAAAGATTTAGATAATATTTTAGATGTGGGATGTGGACAAGGTGCTTTTTTAAATCACTTAAAAGCCAATGCCAAAACTGCATCGGGTATTGATCTAAGTGCTGAGCAAATTAAAGTGTGTAAGTCTTTTAACTTAGATGCGAAAACAATTCCTCTAAAAGAAGTTACCTCAAAATATGATTGTGTTACTGCTATTTTTGATGTGCTTAATTATATTCCTAAAAATGACTTAAGTACTTTTATCAAAGAAGCTTATTGTGTATTGAATACTAAGGGTTATTTCATTTTTGATACCAATACTCTTTTCGGTTTTGAAGAGGTCGCTCAAGGAAGCTTGAGCATTAATTTAAAAAGTAAATTTATATCAATAGATGCTCTTTTTGAAGACGAAAAACTAAAAACAGATATAACTTTATTTACTCAAGAGCGAAATAATTTATTCAAAAAAGAAGAAGATACAGTTACTCAATATTATCACAGTGTTGAGAACTTGAAAAATAGTTTAGAAAAAGCTGGTTTTGTAATCGAAAAAACTATTAATTTTAACCTGCACAGCGATGAAGAATCTGACAAACTTATTTTTGTGTGTAAAAAGAACTAAACTCCTTTCTTCTAAATCTTACTTTATATCAATGATAATATTTTAAATCTATTATAGTATTTCATATACTATAAAAAGGTTTAAAATGAATTACCCAAATTTTTTTAATGAAATTGAAACTATACAGTTAAAAGATTCTTTGTCCACATTTTTAGGTGCTTTTGAAGATGGTGTGATTGAGTTTGGTTTTTTGGATGTTGTGAAAAGTGCAGGGCACTCATGTCCTACTGTATTGGGCGCTTATTTAATGGCCAAAGAAGGATTAAAAGAGTTGTATAAAGATGAACTTCCCAAACGTGGAGAAATTATTGTAGAGTTTAAAGAAAATGAGAATGAGGGGGTTGCAGGCGTCATATCTTCTGTGATTACACAAATCACAGGTGCTACAGTCAATCTTGGTTTCAAAGGACTTGCTGGACAATTTAATCGAAAAAATCTTATGTACTTTGATTCAAAAATAACTTCAAATGTCCGATTTACAAGAAAAGACAATAATAAATCTGTTGAGGTTATTTATGATGCAAGCAGTATACCTATAGATTCAAGAATTTCACTTTTAATGCAACGCTGCATTCAAAATAGAGCAAGTAAAGAGGAAATTAAAGAGTTTGGAATATTGTGGCAAGATAGAGTAAGAAATATTTCTAAAAATATTGACCAAGTGATTCGAATACTTTAACTATTTGATTTCAAACTTATCTATGATTTTTTCAAAGCTCCCATCTAATTTCATGTTATCAAGCTCTTTTTGCCAAAGATTAATTATTTGATCATCAACATCTAATGAAGTGACGATGTACCATTTAAGTGCTTTGTCTTTATATAAGACACTAACGTCATTTAAGTTGTAATCTAATTTGTTGAGCATATCATAGATCATAAGTTTTGGTGAATACCATGCATAAAATCTATCTCGAATAAACATTTTTGAAAGCTTGATTTCAGATGTAATGATTATTAGCTTAGTAAAATCCAAGCTTTGTAAGCGTTTGGTTGTTGGTGCACCTAGGTTCACACCTACTGTGATATCTTTTAACTCATTGATTGTATGTATTTTTTTGTAGTTTTCTTTTTTTACAACAAAAACAAAAGAATCAGTGTAAATTGGACCAATCCACTTATATTGTTTTTCTCGATAGGGTACACGTGCTAAAGGGAAGGTCATGGTATTTGGTTCATAGGACTCTTTGATAACACGTCCCCAAGGTTTGTTTCTTATTTTGTATTTATAAGCTACTCTTTTTTGAAGTTCTTTTACAATCTCCACAGATAATCCAGTGAGTTCATTTTTTTCTAAATAGCTGTAAGGAGGTAGCTCTCCTGAAGTTATGTTAAGTTTATTGTGTTCTGATGCATTCAGACTTGTAATAAATAGAAGGGATATTAGAACTCTAAAATATAACATAATTTATTCCTTAGATGATAAATTATTTTAACATTAAATTGTAGAGTATATATAAATTAACTTATTTAATGTGAATAAATAAGTTAATTTTTTAAAAATGAATTAGTAGTTTAATCCCACTGATTCTCTAATGATTTCCATTTTAGCACTTGCTATTTTTCTAGCTTTTGATGCTCCATGTTCCAAGATATCTTTAACCAATTTTGGGTTATTGATAAACTCTTCTCTTTTTTGAGCATAGGGTTCAAAATGTGCATTGATTTTTTCCAATAGTGTCATTTTAAAATGACCATATCCTTCACCTGGTGTTTTATATCTATCTTGTAAAGTAAGTAATTCTGCTTCATTCATAAATAGTTCACATAGTTTATAGATATTACAAGTAGTATGGTCTTTTACGTCATCTAAACCTTTTGAATCAGTAACTATTCCCATAACTTGTTTTTTGATAACTTTTTTATTTCCAAACATATCAATTGTGTTTCCATATGATTTTGACATTTTCGCGCCATCAGTACCTGGAACAGTAGCCACTATTTCATCAACTTTTGAAACAGGCATGGTTAATATCTCACCATGTGTATTGTTAAAAGAGTTTGCGATATCTCTTGTCATTTCAACATGCTGAATTTGATCTTTACCAACGGGAACAATATTTGAATCATAAAGTAAAATGTCTGCTGCCATTAAAACTGGATAAGAAAACAATCCATGATTTGCACCAATTCCACGAGAAGTTTTATCTTTGTATGAATGTGCTCTTTCTAATAATCCCATTGAGGTATGATTTGATAATAACCAGTATAACTCAAGCACTTCTTTAACGTCATGTTGCACCCAAAAAGTAGATTTTTCTGGATCCATTCCTAAAGCTAAAAAGTTAACTGCAACATCAAAAACATTTTTTTCTAAAACATCTTTGTCTTTAACTGATGTCATTGCATGATATGAGGCAATAAAGGCAAAAAGCTCACCGTCATTTTGTGACTCCACCATTTTTTTTATCATACCGAAGTAATTTCCAATATGTATTGTACCTGAGGGCTGTATTCCTGATAATATTCTCAACGTATAGGTCCTTGAATTTTTGTGTCATTATAACCAATCACAAATTAAACCATAAGTAATAAAAAAAAAGGGTGTAAAAGTTTGGGCTTATTTGATATAATAAATGAACTTGTGTAAAAAGGGTTATTATGATTGATAGTTTTTTGGAAAATAAATTTAGTGAAATTACTGATGTTTTGGAGCATCATGAAAACATATTTCGAGTAAATCATGATATTCACGCCAACAGCCATCTCAATATGAAAGATGATATTTTTCTCTTAGTTTCTTTTTTTAGTTCATTTGATGACACCTTTGAAGACGATTTAATTGCTACGATGTTAGATGATGTATTGAGTTTATTAAAATATTTTGACAAAATTAATTACAAAAAAGATGTAAATCGTACTTTTTGCGCTAACAAATTTGAAACCTTATTTGATGAGTATGAAAAGGACAATCAAGATATAAATTTTGATGCATTTAAAGATAGATATCTTGACCTTTTAAAAGAGCATAGGGTTAAAGCCATTCCTATTATAAATACCAAACTCTACTATCTAGATTTATTAATTTGGTCAAAAGCCAGAGCTTCTAAAATAATACTAAGAATACTTCGTAATTTCGGAGCCAACGATTGTTTTAATACAAAAGATTTTCATGACAACAAAAGTATTAACTTTAAATCTATGATAGATTATAAGTATGTGGCAAAAAACTATGAACCCAAGCCAAAATATAGTCAAAAAAGTATTGATTTTGTTATGGCCTTAGATAATGTAAATGATGAGATTGATGAAAATTATGAGGAGAACTTCAACCGACTTATTGGAGTAAAAAATAAAATTGCCATTTTTAAAGGTATGCAAGATGGGGATATTAGACTTGTTGTTAAAGATGTATTATTTATGAAATATAATCCCCATGAAACTATTATAAGAGAGGGAGAATTAGGTGATGATATTTACTTTATTGTTTCTGGAACTTGTAGGGTTACTGCTAATCACAAAGCAGTTGGACTTCTAAAAGAGCATCAGATTTTTGGTGAGTTTTCTGCAATTACCAAAGACTTAAGAACAGCAACAATTAGAACCAATTCAATTGTTACTGTGTTAAGTTTTAAACTGGCGACTGAATTATTCAATGAAATTCCTGAGAGCTTTTCCAACTTATATAAAAATGTCATTGACGAATTGATAAAGAAAATCGACCTTTCTAATCAGAAAAAATACTAACTAAAATATAAAATAATTTAAAACATAGAAGTATTCTAAAATAAATAATAAATTTCTAATCTCTAATTTCCTTAGTATGACAAGAGATGATAAAATAATTTATGTAAATAAGAATAAAAAAAACTTTATTCGTTATAATAAATATTAAGGAAATAATAATGTCTACAGAGAATATAATTGATAGTGATTTAGAAAAACTTGAAGAAATCATAATTTATAATGAAAATGTATTGGGAATCCAAAAGAACATTCTCTCTGGAAGTTTTTTAAATATAAAAGATGAAATATTTTATCTTGTCAATTTTTTTTCTTGTATAGACAGTAATTTTAGAACCATTTTATTAGAACAATTATTAAATGATGTATTGCATTTTTTAAATATATATGAGCAAATTGAAAATGCTAATGCTGCTTCAAGTACAAATTCCTCAAATGATTATACTTCTAAACTAAAAAACTGCAAACTTAAAACAATTTCTATTATCAATACTCGTTTGTATTGTATTGATTCTTTAATGTGGGATTTAGTCAAAGACTCAAAAAAAATCAAACGTTTTGTTAATATCTTTGAAGTAGGGCAAGTTTCTAACACACAACAATTTTTAAAGATACAAAAGTATGATTTAAAACCTATGTTTAAGAGTACTTATACTCCCAGTTCAAGCGAACTTAAGCCTTTATATAAAGAAGCTGACCTGAAAATTATACAGACATTGAAAAATGATGAAGTAGATGAAGTATCTGATGGCATTAGTTTGTTGTTAAAGTCAAAAAACTCAATAGGTTTTTTTGAAAACATGAGTGATGAGGAAATAAAGTTAATCGTCAATCAAGTGAAATTTTCAAAGCATGATAGAGGAGAGGTTATTACCAAACAAGGTGATAGAACAAAAGAAATGTATCTCATCATTGCTGGTGAATGTACGGTGATTCAAGACAATAAAATAGTGGGAGTCTTGGGACCCAAGCAAATTTTTGGTGAGTTTTCTAAAATTACGGATAGAAAAAGATTTGCAACGGTCATTACCAAAGTCTCAAGTACCTTACTAAGTTTTAATTTAAAGTTAGAGTTGTTTGATGAAGCACCGTTTAGTTTTTCAACTTTATATAAGAACATCTTATCAGAACTTGTAAAGAAAATAGATATTTCAAACCATTATAAACAAAAGTAACTCTTTTACTTATCCTTCAAGTTTATTTTTTACTTTGTTAATGATGAGTTCTACGTGCATTAATAAATTATAATACTCTCCCATAAATGACAAAGGAACATTAGTATGGTCTTGAATAGTTGTTTGTAAAGTTTCTAGACTTTCAAGTTCAATTTTTAATTCCTCATGATTTAAACTCTTTATTTTTTTATCTGATTCATTAACTGTTTTATACCACTTATAAATCTTAGATCTCATTGTCCATCTGTACAATGGAGCCACCCCTTTAAACAGAGGAAACATTAATGTTAATAAAGGAATCAGTAGTATTTTTAATCTGTCCATATTAGAAGCTATCCAATATGGAAAAATTGATTCTAACCAACTATCACCATTTTGGAGATACTTTGAAGCTTCTTTGTTAATCTGTGTATCTAGATTTAAGATATTTGGGAATTGGTTTTCTTGAGCAAAAAGTGATTTGTGTTTGTGAACTTCCTTCACTTTTTTTAGTAAGAGCCTAATAAGCTCATGTGGAACGCCTTCTCTTGTGACCAGATTTGCAGTTGCAGCTAGTAAATTCATATTGTTAGTTGGAATGTTTCTATACAAATCCATGGTTCCTTCATACAAATTAAGGGTGCTTAAATAAGAGTACTTCCTGCTGTATGCTTGAGCTCTTTTAATACTTAAAACGTTTATTTTTGGATTTTCTAAGAGTTCTTGAACTAGGGGAGAATCAGGAGAAATAACTGTTAAAAGTACATCGATGTCTCCATTGATAAGTTCTTCTTTTGCATCGCTACTAGAATAATTAACAAACCCACTATTTGTTTGATTAATACCGTTGTCGTTTAATATTTTTCTTGATAAATCATATGTTCCACTGCCAATTGCACCTATGGAAATCTTTTTACCAATGAGCTCTATAATATAGTTGATTTCATAACCTTCATTTTTATAAAAAATCCATAAAGGCTCATAATAAATACTTGCAAGAGATTGAATATTTTGCTGATTTTTCTTGTTTAAACTACCGCTTTGCACAAACCCTATGTCTGCTTTTTTGTCTTGTAAAAGTTGAGTGTTTTCTAAAGACCCTTTTGTTTCAAGAATATTGACACTTACATTTTCTTTTTCTAATAGCTTTTTATACTCCTGAGCAACTTTATAATAAGTACCATATTTTGATCCAGCAGCTATTGTTAGCTCTTTTTTGGGAGCGGGTTCAATAAATTTTGAGGTGAGATAAAACAAAACAAAACCAAATAGTACGATGGGTAAATATATTTTTAAAAAGTTGCTAATCATCTTGACTCTTTTCTTGAATAATACTACTTTAGTACAAATGTGATTATAAAATTATAAATCCAATTGGTTTATTTTTAAAAGATTGAATATGTTGGGAAAACTATTCTTGGATATAGAATTTTATTTTACTTATATTAATACTAGGAATCTATTATTCAGATAAAAATTACTTTAAAAAGCTATCGTATATAAAAGATTTGATATAATTGCAAAAAATGCACACAAAGAGTAAAAATGATTGATATAAAGTTATTACAAAGAGATTTTGATACAACAGCAGCAGCACTGACGCGAAAAGGTGTGGATGCTGAAATTTTAAATAAATTAAAATTGATTTCAAAAGAAGCAAAAGACAAAAGACAAGAGATGGAGAGTATTACTGCTGAGCAAAATAAACTCTCACGAGAGTTTGGACGATATAAAAAAGAAAAACTTGATATTGCTCCCTTACAAGCAAATATCAACAAACTTAAGTCAAATAAACAAGCTTTTGAAGAAGAAGTTCGAGTTTTAGAAGAGGAACTAACTTCAATCGCTCTTGGTATTCCAAATCTTCCAGATGATTGTGTACCAAATGGTGCCAATGAAGATGAAAATGTTGAATTGGCAATCATTGGTGAAAAACCAACATTTGATTTTACGCCAAAAGAGCATTGGGATATGAATAATGGCTGGATTGATTTTGAAAGAGGTGTTAAATTAGCCAAGTCAAGATTTGCAGCACTTAAAGGTGATGCAGCGAGACTTGAGCGAGCACTAATCAACTATATGTTAAATTTTAATAGAGACAGAGGGTTTGAAGAATGGTATGTACCTTTCATGGCAAATTCAAATACTTTAAAAGGAACAGGTCAGCTTCCAAAGTTTGAAGATGATTTATTTAAAATTGAAGGTGAAGATTTATATTTAATTCCAACCGCTGAGGTTTCACTAACAAATCTTTATAATGATGAGATTATAGATGAGGCAGAATTGCCATTGTTATTGACTTCATATACTCCTTGTTTCAGAAAAGAAGCTGGAAGTGCTGGAAGAGATACTAGAGGACTTATTCGTCAACATCAGTTTGATAAGGTTGAAATGGTAGCAATTACAAAACCTGAACAATCACAAGAAGTTTTTGAAAAAATGGTTAATTGTGCAAGTGATTTATTAACTTCACTTGGGCTCTCTCACAGAAAAGTGATGTTATGTACAGGGGATTTAGGATTTAGTGCTGCTCAAACTATTGATTTAGAAGTTTGGTTACCTGGTCAAAATAAATATAGAGAAATTTCTTCAATTTCTAATACAAGAGAATTTCAAAGTAGACGCGCAAAAATCAGGTATAAAGAAGGAAAGAAAAATATCTTAACAAATACACTTAATGGTTCTTCTTTAGCAGTGGGGAGAACATTGTTGGCTATAATGGAAAATAATCAAAATGAAGATGGAACAGTTAATATCCCTGAGGTATTAAAAAAATATATGTAATATAAAAGGGGCAAGTCAGGTCCCTTTTATTCACCTTAATATTGGTTATACGTTTAAAAATTTGTGCACTTGTACATATAGTTTTCTATGTTATAGAGATATATAAAAGGTATAAAAATGTTAACTGATATCATTAAAACTACTTTTGCCCGTTTAAACAAAGAAAAAATCCCAGCAACTCCAGATATGTATAGAAAATATTTTTGTGAACAATCACGTAAAGTTGGATTGTACAACAGCGAATGTAATTCTATAAATGCTTTATCTGATTCCTTATCTTATAAAAATAGACAAATTCTTAAAAAACTTGATATCGAAACTATGGATCAGCTTTTAGATTTTTTAACAGTACAGCTAGCAGGTCCGGGAAAAGATGTCTCTAACGATGGTAATAACAATGAAAATGTTAAAGGGAATGATGCCTCAAACTTAGAGGATCTAATTGGTATTGTTGAGTTGGTAAAAGGTGCTTTAAATCCCTCTGTGGGGAATTTATACAGTGAAGAAATTGAAGAAATAAATGGCAAAATTACTGAAGATCCAACTTTAATTTCAAACAAAGAAGTTCAAGAAAAACTTCATAAACTGGCCAAAGGTAGATCTAGTTTCGATAGGCGCTCCATTGTAAAACAAACCATTGAACTCACAGATATTACTTCTGATATTTCTCAAAGTCTAAATAAATCAATCAAAGCAAACAAAAGTGGAAGTAATAAAATGGCCCAAGTTAGAACAAAGTTGAATAATTTTGAAAATGTTGATTTTTCAAATGAAAAACAAACCAATGTATTAAAAAATCATTTTATTTCTATGTTGGGAGCAATTGAATCTGAAGCAAATGCTCTTGGTAATAATTTAAATAAAGAACATCAACACATAAAAGGAATCTCCAACAAAATCTTGACTTTAAAAGAGCAGATACAAAATGCGGATAACAAAAATGATTTGGATTTTTTAACCAATACTTATACAAAAAATGGCTTTAAACCTATTCTAAAAGATGTGGATCAAAACTTTATTGACAACAAAGAAGATTATTGTTTGATTTTTTATGATTTGGATAGAATTGAAAAAATAAATAAAGTTTTTGGTTTTGATGCAGGGGATAGTGTGATTTCTGTTTTTGCTCAATTGTTAAAAAAAGAGTTTGAAAACATTGGTGCTGTGAGTAGATATGGAGGAAATCGTTTTTTACTTATTTTAAATAATAGTAATTTAGATGAGGGAATCAAGGCAGCTAATGGTATTTTAAATGTCTTACACAGTGTAAAGTTTACTTACAGAAGTGAAAAAATTAAAGTAAGTTTATCTGGTTGCGTGTGTTCAAGAACAAATACTACAACCCAAAGTAAAATGATTAAAAATCTACTAGAACTTTTACAAAGAGCTAAAGATAATGGTCGAGATAGAATTGAAATTTGTTCACTAAAAACCAAACAAACTCTGTAAATAGGAAAATCCTACTTACATAGTATGTAAATCTTTTTTCTTTAAATCTCCATTATAAACAATATCTTTTGGGTCAAGTGTTTCATCGTTTAACATGGCTGGAACCACATCTGCATTTTCTAAGACTTCTATATTTTTAGCCAACTCATCTTCTGAATAGGCCATTTGCATGTCTGCAGCTATGACGTGAGGTATTGCTTCAATCACTTTTAGTTTTGATAATTCTTCACTAACATCAATACCTTCAATAGTTATGATAACTCTTCCTTTTTCATCATGCAAGTGGTAATCACATGCTTCACAGTTTTTTAAGTTTTCTACGACTTCATCTAAATATTTTGGTAGTGTTTGAACTACTATACTTGAGATATTCATTTTATGCTCCTATTTTTATTGCATTGGTTGGACAAACTTTGATACAAAAACCGCAAGCTGTACAATCTTCAGTTATTTTTGGTCTAAACATACCTATAAACTCTATGGCTTCATCTAAACATGGGTCTTTACAAGAGAAACACATGGTTTGATTCCAAGAAAGACACTCTAATGGGTTGATGCTGAGTGTGGCATCAATATATTGTTTATAATTAAGAATTAGTACATCATTTGGACATGCTTTTGCGCATAAATCACAATAAGTACAACCTGATTTTGAAAAATCAAGTTTTGGTGTATTATCTTCTTGAATAACAATAATATTCACTTCACATGCACTGGCACATTCATTATTACAAGACAGACACTTGCTTACAAAATCTGTTTCATCTTTATAATAGGGTGGTCTAAGTTGTATCTCTTGTTTACTCTCTTTGTTAAAAGATGAAACAAGAGAACCAAAGAGTTCTCTTCTTTTCATAGGTTTCTTTTCTTTCTTTATTTATCTTTTAATGTGTCTAAATCATCTAGAATGACTTCGGACCAAGTTGAATGTGAAGATCCATCTTTTCTTGTATACTCTGCTTCAAAAGTACTTTCAACTGCCAAGTTACCGTTGCTTTGTGGGGCATGACATTGAGTACAATTAAATCTAGCTCCTGCAATCACATCAAGTTTTTTAATAGAAGTTTCATTTTTCATGTTGTCAATTGACTTCTTAAATGTCTTTCCATCAAATGAGTGTTTTGGTCTAAAGTCAATAAAGTGTGACTTTGGAATTGGTGTAGATTTTACAAATGGTGCAACAGAAGGTTCATGACAACCAAGACAAGCATTGTTATTAATTGTAATTGGTAATAATCCTTCTGTATTATGAGGAATCATCGGTGGTGCATTTTGGTACGCTCTTTTAAATCTTTGAGAAGTTCCTGGTGCATCTTTCCCATACTCAGTCTTTTGTGCAGCTGTAGTATTTTCTGTATAAAGGTTTGTTTTTCGTAAACCCAAAGAGGTTTCAGTCACTTGTTTTTTATGTACTTTTACAACAGGTTCATTTGAAACAGCCTTATCTGCTGTACTACAACCTGTGATTAAAATGGCAGCACCAATACTAAGTGCTAAAGTTAATTTTGCAAACTTCATTTCGTTCTCCTATATTTTTTAATTATATTTTCATTTTGAGGTTAATTACGCTTTGTAAATCTTAACCGCACATTTTTTAAAGTCAGTTTGTCTTGATTGTGGACAAGTTGCATCCAAACAAACTTTATTGATAAATACTTTTTCATCAAAGAAAGGTACAAATACAAGACCACGGGAAGGTCTATTTCTCCCTCTGGTTTCTACTCTTGCTTTAATTTTTCCACGTCTAGATTCAACCCAACAAAGACCACCTTGTTTCACTCCATATGTCTCAGCGTCACTTGGGTGCATATAACATAAAGCTTCTGGTACTGCTCTGTATAATTCTGGAACTCTCATGGTCATTGTTCCTGAGTGCCAGTGTTCAAGTACTCTTCCTGTTGATAACCATACTGGGTACTCCTTAGTTGGCATTTCAGGAAAGTCCATGTAAGGTCGTGCAAAAATTTTCGCTTTATTTTTTAACGATGTTTTTTCTTTTTTTGTTATACCTTGTAGGTTTCCATAGGAGAGTTTTTTAGCAAGTTTTCCATAAAAGGCAAACTGTCCATTATTTTCTTTCGCTGCATATGGATCGTATTTTGCATTAAATCTCCATTGAGTCTCTACTCCATTAACAACTGGCCATTTTAAACCTCTTACTTTGTGGTATAAATCAAAAGGTGCTAAATCATGTGCATGACCTCTTCCAAAATCGGCATACTCTTCAAATAAGTATTTTTGTAGAAAGAATCCATACCCCTCAAATACTTTTCCATCTGAACCAATAACATCTCTTGAGTCACCCGAACTTTCTGAATTGTCATATCCAGCTTGAATAGGATCTTTCATATCTATTTTATATGATTTTGCTCTTTCATTTGCAAACAAAATTTCATACATAGTGGTATCATCTTTGTATCCCATTTTCTTAGCTTCACCAATTACATTTGGAAGCACTTTTCCATTTCGAAGCGTTGATTTTGCCCATAAATCTTTAACCGTAAATCTTTTCATAAATTCTGCAATTTGCCAAGTATCACTCATGGCATCACCTGTTGGAAGAACTTGCTGTCTCCAATGTTGCGTTCGTCGCTCAGCATTTCCATATGCGCCCCATTTTTCAAACATCATTGCCGATGGTAAAATAAGATCTGCAACTTTTGCAGAAATTCCTGGGTATCCATCTGAACAAACAATAAAGTTATCCATTTCACGTGCAGCTTTAATCCAATGAGAAGCAGATGCAGTAGTATGAAAAATATTAGTTACTTGAATCCATGCAAATTTCATAAACCCATCTTCAATATCTCTAAACATTTTCATAACATGCTGATTACCAATAGGATTTAATGTTTTAGCTGGAATTCTCCAAGCTTTTTCAGCAATAACTCTGTGTTTTGGATTTTTAACCATCATATCTGCTGGAAGTCTATGTGTAAATGTTCCAACTTCTCGTGCAGTTCCACAAGCACTTGGTTGTCCAGTTAAAGAAAATGCTCCTGAACCTGGTTTGGCTTGTTTGTTTAATAAAAAGTGAACATTATAAGCCAGAGTATTTACCCAAGTACCACGTGTATGTTGGTTCATACCCATTGTCCAAAAAGAGACGACTTTTCTATTTTGTTCTATGTATAAATCAGCCATCGCTTTAATTTTTTTCTTAAAAGAAGCAACTGATTCATCTGGATTCCCTTTAGATATTTTGGTAACATAATCAGCAGTATATGGCTCTAAGAATTTTTTATATTCTTCAAAAGAAATCTCCCAGTGTTTTAAACCTGCATTTTTATTAATCATATTATCGCCAGCTTTATATCCATAAGGTGCAAGTGCTGGAGCTTCGTCTTCTGAAACTATTTTTGAAACTTCTTTATTGATAGTTTCCATTTCTTTTTTACTGTATTTACCAGCATCGATTGATTTATCATTTCGTGCATCTCTCATTCCATAACCCATATTCACTGGACTTGCTGCAAAAATAATATTTTTCTTAATAAAATCCCAATCAATAGCATCTGGATTGTTATATACAATTTCTCTTGCAATGTAATTCCACAAAGCCAAATCTGAATTTGGTTTAAAGATAATCTCAATATCTGCGATATCAGATGTTCTGTGTCTATAAGTAGATAGATTAACTATTTTTACTTTATCTGGATTTGATAGTTTTCTATCTGTTACTCTTGACCATAAAATAGGGTGCATTTCTGCCATATTTGATCCCCAAGTGAAGATGGTATCTGTTAACTCAATATCATCATAACATCCAGATGGTTCATCAATTCCAAAAGTTTGATAAAAACCAACAACAGCAGATGCCATACAGTGTCTTGCATTTGGATCAATGGCATTTGATCTAAATCCTGCTTTCATCATCTTTTGTGCTGCATAACCCTCCATGATAGTATATTGTCCCGAACCAAATACTCCCACACCTTCTGGACCACTTGCTTTTAATGCTTCTTTAGCTTTCACTTCCATTTCGTCAAAAGCTCTTTCCCAAGAGATTTCTTGAAACTTACCTTGTTTGTCAAAGTTACCATTTGAATCCACTCTTAGTAATGGCTTTTTTAATCTATCAGCCCCATACATGATTTTTGCATTAAAATATCCCTTGATACAGTTTAGACCTCTGTTAACAGGAGCTGCTGGGTCTCCTTTAACGGCAACAATTTTGCCAGCATTGGTTGCAATCATAATCCCACAACCAGTACCACAAAATCTACAAGCTGATTTATCCCATCTCCAACCACCTTCTGCTTTGTTAGCATTTGCTTGAAGTTGTGAAGGCACCGCCATACCTATCGCAGAAGCAGCAGATGCTGCAGCTGAACTTTTTAGAAAATCTCTTCTTGAAAGAGCCATGATATCTCCTTAAATAAATAATTAAATTTTTAACTTATGTAAGTATAACACTTACAAATATTATAATCCTTGACACTAATCAATTTATTTAAGTTTAGATTCAGGACAAAAATTGTCCTGTTTCTTATTTATGTAAATTAATAATATAAATTTATTTTTTTTTAATTTTAATGAAGACATTATGACTTCTATGATTCTTGTATATAAAATCATTGAGATAAGAAAATAGTTTATTTTGTAGACATGTTATTAACTATTATATTGTGTAAGATATGTTATTATCACATTTATAATAAGATGGAGTAAGAAATGAATTTTTTTAAATATATTAAAGCAGTAGGTACTGGTCCTAAAGGTAATAGAAATTTAAGTAAAGATGAAATGATTGATGCAATGGAGCAAATGCTAGAGCAAACAATCTATCCTGAACAAGCAACAGCTTTTTTACTGGGATGGCGTTTACAAGAAGAAACCCATGAAGAAATGAGCGGTGCATTAGAATCATTTAACAAATATATTAAACGAACACCAGTTGAAAATTCAATTGAACTGGGGAATCCTTTTGATGGGAAAAGAAAAAGACCTTACTTGTTTCCTTTGATTGCAAAAGAATTAAAGAAGTTTGATTTAAATATTGTTATTAGTGGAGATTTAGTACAACCTGCAAAAAATGGAATCACAACGAAAGATACTTGCCTTAACCTAACACTTGAAGATAACATCCATTTTTTTGATAGAGCAGATTATTTTAAAGAGTTAAGTGACTTAACTCAAACTAGAAAACGATTGGGACTACGAACTGGATTTAATACCATTGAAAAACTTCTAAATCCTGGAAACTCTTCTTATGCAATGACTGGAGCCTTTCACAAACCTTATGTGAAGAAGTATTTAAACTTATTTGGATCTCATTATGACAAACTTATGATTGTAAAAGGTGAAGAGGGGACTTGTGAGTTTTTTGGTAAGTCAAAATATTGGATTAAAGAAAATGACGAAATCATAGAATATACAATTGACCCAGAAGAATTCGGTATTAACTACACAGATGTTTGGGAAAATATCACTCTTGAAGAAATGAAAGACGTTATGAATAATCCAAGTGAAGAATTGAAAAAATTGGTTAAATTAAATGCTGCTTTGGTACTTGTTGCTTCAAATAAGGCTGTGAGTTTAAAAGAAGGGTATGATTTACTTTCTAAGTAAGTTTTTTATGTAAAGTCTAAAGGACAACAATGAGTTATTTTCCAACGTTTTTGAATTTTGAAAATAAAAAAGTACTTATAATTGGTGCGGGAAAAATTGCCCATAATAAGCTAACTCATTTATTAGACTTTACGAAAAATATTACCGTAATTAGTCCTGAGTTATCTTCTATTATGACAGATACCCTTGAATATAATTCCTTGGAGTTTCTACAACGTAAATATACCCATGGAGATATCAGGGGTTTTGATATTGTGATTGCTGCAGTTGATGACATATCTTTGCAAGAAGACATCTATTTCGAATCTAGAAGTCATAGGTGTTTGTACAATTGTGTTGATATAAAAAAGTATTGTGATTTTATTTTCCCTTCTTATATTAAAAAAGGTGATTTAACCATTAGTATTTCTACAAATGGTAGTTCCCCTTCTTTTTCTAAACATCTTAGAATCTATCTGGAAAAAATTATTCCTAACAGTGTTGTTGACTTTTTACACCAAATGAAAAACTATCGTACAACTATGCCTAAGGGAAGTGAGCGAATGAAGTTTTTAGACGAAAAGACAAAACAATATTTTGACAAATGGAAAGATGATGAATAAAAAAAAGTTAAACTTCATATTTCTGATTTTTTTTGTAGTATTTTTTATTGCAGGCGCAATTTTAATAAAAACCAATGCACCTGAAGAAAAAAATGAAAGGGTATATTCTTTACTCCAAAAGTATATTCCTTATGAATTAGAAAAAAGAATTGGTGGTTTTTCTATTGTACACAAACTTACAGGAGAGAAAGAAAAACCTCTTGCTCCAAACGTAATGAAACGGCTTTCTTTTTTAGAAAAAAAATGGGGAAAAACTCATTTAAAATTTGAAGATAATATGCTGTTGATACTCAATAATCAAAAAGAAATCACCTCTAAAATTGAGTTGGAAAATAAAAGTGAAGAAGACTGGGTTCGGCACTTTTTTCATATAAATTAAAATTATTTAAAGATAATAAAATAAATTTTAACTTTATAAAATAATTACATATAGGTTACATTTTACTTATTAAATAACATTAGTTATTAAAGTGAAGTTTATTTTATGTATAATCTATTGATTATACAAAAAATTAATAAAATAACTAAAGATTTAATATGAATTATGAAATTCTAAAAACACTAACCATACTGTATGTCGAGGATGAACTTGATTTACAAGAAGAAGTTACTTATAATATATCTCCCTTCGTTAAAAAAATAATAACAAAAAATAATGGACAAGATGCTTTTGAGTATTTTGAAGAAAATCACACTCATATAGATATGATTATCACTGATATTTTAATGCCCATTAAAAATGGTATTGAAATGGTGCATGATATAAGAAAAATCAATTATGAGATACCTATTATTTATACAACGGCGTTTAATGACAATGAATATTTACTCAAAACTGTAGGGCAATCAATTGATGCATACATCTTAAAACCTATTAATGTAGAGACTTTGCTAAAGGGTATAAGTAAAGCTTGCGTGAAAGTTGAAAATGAACGTTTAAAAAATGAATTACTCCAAATGAATAAAAATTTAATTTCTGATGTATCAGACAAGAGTAATGAGTTGGAGAATAAAAATAAAGAACTATTAAAACAATTACATACAGATTCTTTGACGGGTTTACAAAATAGATTGAGTTTACGAAAAGATTTAGAGCAGAGCAAAAATCCTATTGTAACTATCTTTGATATTGATGAGTTTAAAGGAATAAATGACCTTTATGGCATTGATGTTGGAAATACAGTATTAATTAAAATTGCCAATATTATTTCGCAATTAAGTGGGCCTTTTGTCAAAGTATATAGAACGGGTTCAGATGAATTTATTACTTTGCAAGATGACAAAGTTTTTAACCTTGATTATGAGAAAAAGGCAAAAAGTATTATCACTGAAATCAACAGCAAGTCTTTGTATTTAGATAAGCATGATATCTCTGTTTATGTGGATGTAACTGTTGGTCTTGCTCATGATTATAAGGACTGTCTAGAAAAAGCAGATATTGCTTTAAGACAAGCACAAGAGGGTAGTCTCTCTTTTCTCATGTATAGTAATAATCTTAGTTTGGAGAGTAAATATAAAAATGACATCAAATGGACAGAGATAATAAGAGAAGCAGTGAGCAGTAAAAATATTATTCCATTCTTTCAACCCATAGTGGATAAAAATCAGAAAATTATTAAATATGAAAGTTTGATGAGATTAAAGGATATGGGGAAAATCATTTCTCCATTTTATTTTTTAGATATTTCAAAAAAAGCTAAATTTTATTCAATTATGATGAAGATGATGATTGAGCAAACTTTTCAAGTCATCAAAAAGACAAAAAAGGATATTACGGTAAATCTTTCCATTCAAGATATATATAATCAACAAATGGTTGATTATATTAAGTCTGAATTGGTACGTTTGGATATTGCTAAACATGTGATTTTTGAAATTACAGAATCTGAAAGTATCCACAGCTACGATAAGATATATCAATTTATAATTGATGTAAAAAAACTTGGATGTCGTATTGCTATAGATGATTTTGGCAGTGGTTACTCAAACTTTTCATATATTCTGAAACTACAACCTGATTACTTAAAAATTGATGGCTCTTTAGTAAAAGATATTCATACCAATGAAAACTCTTTTATTATCACAAAAACAATTGCTGAATTTGCACAACGACTTGGCATTCAGACTATTGCAGAGTATGTACATAACGAGGAAGTATTTGAAATACTTAAAACATTAGATATTGATTCTTATCAGGGATTCCACTTCTCAGAACCTAAAGAAAATTTATAGGATAATAGAATTATTTTGTTATAATTTTGTCTATAGGAGCTAAATGTGAATGTAAAATTAAAAGAAATCTTGTTATTTAATGATTTACCAGATAGTACCATTTCATTGATTGAGACTTTTTCAACAACTGTTGAGTTAAGTAAAGGAAATATACTTTTTTATGAAGGTGATGATTCAAAATATTTGCACCTTTTAAACAAAGGTATTATTAAACTTTATAAAACTACATCAAATAATAAAGAGATTATCCTAAAATATTTTCATGATAATGAACTCATTGGTGAGTTGGCGAATTTTGAAAAAATTCCCTTTCCTGCAACAGCAGTTGCTTATTCAAATGTAACAGTAACAAAAGTAGATTTTGATCAACTAAAAGATATTATTTATTCTAATCCGGACTTGTCTTTTAAAATACAATTGTCTTTGATTAAAAAAATTAAGAATTTAGAAAATATTATTTCAACACATGTTGTTCTGGATTCTAAAGAGAGAGTTGCAAAATACATTTGTGAAAACGAAGAAGACTTTTTTACAACTAAGAATATTATTATTGCTGAAGTATTGAATATTACACCTGAAACACTATCTAGAATATTACGAACTTTTAAAGATGAAGAGTTAGTTAATATGGATGATAAAACAGTAGATAAGAGCAGATTAGAGAATTATTTCAAATAAAAGAATTTGTTATGAGTTTATACTCATAACAAATTAGTTCCACTGTAGTTTTTCTCGAAGATTAACAACTTCACCCACAATAATTAAAGCAGGTGTTTCTAAGCCTTTTGATTTTTCAACAATATCGTTTAAGGTCCCCACTACAACTTTTTGATCTTTTGTCGTCCCTTTACTAATAACCGCACAAGGATAATCCTTTGGCTTCCCAATATTCAATAAGTTTTTAGTGATTTTTCCCAAATTATGAAATCCCATTAGAAATACTACTGTTTCATTGGTTGTAAAAGAATTCCAATCAATTTGTGAGACTTCTTTATTTGCAGACTCATGACCAGTAACTACTCTAAAAGAAGTGGTGATTCCTCTGTGAGTTACTGGAATTCCAGCGTATGCAGGAACTGCTATTGAAGAAGTGATCCCAGGAATTACTTCAAATTTAATTCCTCTGTCATATAAATAAATACCTTCTTCTCCACCACGTCCAAAAACAAAATTATCTCCACCTTTAAGTCTTACAACATTTTCATGTTTAAGTGCAGCTTGGTATAAAATTTCATTAATTTCATCTTGAGGAACACTGTGGCTTCCTTTTTCTTTTCCAACATAAATAAACTCAACATTTTTTTTTGCTTCTTTTAAAATATCTGGATTTGCTAATCTATCGTAGATAATGATATCTGCTTCTTGAATAACTCTGAGCGCTTTAATTGTCATTAGTTCAAAATCACCAGGACCAGCTCCTGTTAAATATACTTTACCCATTTATCATATCCTCTTAACTTTAGCAATGGTTTGTGTTTATCAAACCAATCTTTAATACTATTATATAGTAATAAATTCTTTTCATTATTCGTAAAGTGCATATTTTTTATCCACTATTCATAAAATAAAAATGTATTATAATAGATTTTTCTTATTCTTAGGTCATATAGAAGAGATTCTTTATAAAAGAAGAAAGATATGGAAGTTATTTGCCCAAAAGTAAATACTATTTACTTTTGAGCAAAATTTTATGTGAGAGAAGTTAAAAGTTTGTCTAATTCATCTTTTAATTTTTGAAGTTTTTTTGTTGAGTTAATTAATTCTTCTGTGGATTCAATAACCATATCTTCACTTTTATCTAGATGCTTAGATATATGTGTTGTATCTTTTAATTCATCAAGTACTTTATCAAATTCATCTGTTATTTCTTCAAGTTTTGAAGAGGCATTTTTTGATTGTTTTATGGCATCTGCTGAATAATCCATTGCAGAGTTCACTTTTTTTATGAAACAGTTTAAAGTATCTGTGGCTTCTACAATTTCACTCTCAGCGTCTATATTAATTGGTGTTAGATGCGTATTATCGGGATTGTCTATAATTTCTTTTGAATAATTCAAAAACTCTTGGGCATGTGATTCAATTTGCCTAAATTGTGTAAATCCGTAGCTGATTAATATTAACAATACCAAAGCTGCAAAATACTGAAAATTTCTAATTGAATTGATCTTTTCTTCTGAATATAAAATATACAGCTTGATTAACTTATCTGTTTCTTGAAGCAATATTGGATTAGTGTTATAAATAGAGTCAAGTGTCTGTTGAAGTAAAATATCTTGAGAATTTGAAAGTTTTTTATATAAGTCCAATTTATCATTAAAGTCTTTCCAACTGCCTTGTACTGCCAATAATTGCTCCGAGATTAAAGGAGTTGGCGTTTTGACAATACCAATAGACAAGTCACCCAGTTTTAATATCTCTAAGTTATTCGTAAATTTTTGGATAGCTGCATTCAATTCGGAAAAATCTGAAGAGTGAGCTTGTTGGGTATAAAATACAATTTTAGAAATCTTTTGTGTTAACATACTTTGTGTGCTTGCAATATTAATAGTTGCTGCATCTTTTGAGTTCTTTTGGTTTAGATAAATACTTGTTACTAGTATACTTAACATTAATAAGAAGAAAACAACACCTATGGTTTTTATTTTGGTACTTATTTTATTTGTTTTCATAAACCTATCCCTGTAAAAGTTGAATTTAATTGATCTTTATCCAAAATAGTGATTTTGCTACTTGTTATATCAATGATGTTATTTCTTTTTAATCTTTTTAAAACCCGCGAGAGAGTTTCTGGTTGAATGTGAAGCATAAAAGAGACCTCTTGTCGTTTTAATTTATTGAACATTTCAAGGTCGTTGTTTAACATAAAAGCTACTTTTGCTGTTGCGTCAAAAACCAACTCTCTATTGACAATGCCTTGTAATTGATGTGATTTATCTAGTATTTCTTCCATGAATTTTTTGGTAAGAATATTTTGAGATAAAAAAAGTTCATTAAATTTTTTAAAATTAATAGATAAAACCAAACTGTCTTCAATAAACTCTGAATTTGAAAAACAATAAATTGTATCGCTGTTTAAAGACGAAACCTCAGAAATCATACTTTTTTCATGAATGTGATATAAAAATATTTCGTTGTTAAACTTATCAACTTTGTATATTTTAATTAATCCAGTACTTAAAAAAAGGATATTGGTGTTTTCATCACTTTCATAGTTTAAAATAGATTTTTTTGGATAAGACTGCATATTAGAAATAGAAGATAATAATTCAATCTGATCTTCTTTTAATTCATCAAAAAAATCTATGGATTTTATTGTTTCAATTGTTTTCAATTGTACCTCAAAGTTTTAATTTAGCTATTTTATATTATCCTATCATAAATTCAAATTAAACGAGTCAAAATGTTAATAGATGGACACAATAGAGTAGTAGATTATTTACGAGTTTCAGTAACAGAGAGATGTAATTTTAGATGTCAATACTGTATGCCTGAAAAGCCATTTTCATGGGTTCCAAAAGAGAACTTATTATCTTATGAAGATCTTTTTAAATTTATTAAAGTCTCTATTGATGAGGGTATTAAAAAAGTAAGAATAACAGGTGGAGAACCGCTTCTTCGCGAAGGTCTAGAAAACTTTATCAAAATGATTTATGATTATAATAATGATATTGATCTTGCTTTAACGACCAATGCCTTTTTACTTCCAAAATGCGCTCAAAAGTTAAAAGATGCTGGATTAAAAAGAATAAATATATCACTTGATTCTTTGATTCCAGAAGTAGCTCATAAAATTGCCCAAAAAGATGTCCTTAAAACTGTTTTAAAAGGTATTCAAGCAGCAGCAGATACGGGAATGAAAATAAAAATTAATTGTGTTCCTATGAAAGGCATTAATGATACTGAATTGGTGGATATGTTAGAGTATGGAAGAGAAAATGGATACACAGTACGATTTATAGAATTTATGGAGAACCAACAGGCTTCTGATTTGGCAAAAGGGTTATCTAGTGATGAAATCCAGGCAATCATAAAAGAAAAGTACAACTTTAAAAAACTAGAGAGATCAGGGAGTTCCCCCTCTCAGGATTATGAATTAGAAAATGGCTATCGGTTTGGAATCATTGAACCACATAAGGATGATTTCTGTGCAACCTGTAACCGGGTACGATTAACTGCAAGTGGAGTTCTTATTCCCTGTTTGTATTTTGAAGATGCTCTAAGTATTAAAGAAGCTATACGAAACAACGACATTGATAAAGCAGCTGAAATTTTAAAACTGGTTCTTAAAAATAAACCAGAAAAAAACAAATGGATTGAAGAGGAAGGCAGTGAAACTTCAACAAGAGCTTTTTATGAAACAGGTGGCTAAAAAACTATTTTAGTTTTTTAGGTTCTCCTAGATAATAACCTTGTGAATAATCAACCCCTAATTCTTTTGTGAGTTTATAAATAGATTCATCAGCAACAAATTCTGCAACGGTTTTAATGTTTTGTTTTTTTGCAAATAAAACAATTGATTCCACCACATGTTTACTGTAGTCATCCTTGATTATATTTTTGATAACAGATCCATCAATTTTCAATATATCAGGATGGAAATCGAGTAATCTCTCATAGTTTGAATAGCCACTTCCAAAATCATCAATGGCAATTTTAACGTTTCCCTCAATTTTACTTCTTAAAATAAAATCTTTGATTGTTTTAAAATCCTTTACCTCTTCATCTTCTAATAATTCAATGGTAATTCTTCCAATATTTTCTTTCTTGGTTAAAAGGGTTAATAGATAATCTCTTAATTTTCTATTTTCAATATCAGATAAAGAAAGATTAATTGTAATTCCTTTGTTGGTATGTTTTAAGGCTTCAAAAGAATTGTTGATAACATGTCTTGTGATATTTGAATAATATCCTGTCTTCTTTGCTAATCCCAAAAATTGATCAGGAGATACAAAGTTTCCATCTTTATCAACTAATCTAATAAGGGATTCATACTTTTCAATTTCACCTGTGTTATTGTTAATAATGGGTTGAAATAAAGAAACAAACTTATCGTCCTGATTGATAGCTTTTTTTATCATATCAATGTTTTTTAATTTATCTTTGGCTCTTATTTTTGCGTCGCGATGGAAGTTTTTTGCATTTACTATGGGAATTTTGTGTTTTAATGCATGTTGGATACCTATGGTTACATCATCTAAAATGTGTGTACTTTCATTTGCAAAACTAAAATAAACGTCAACTTCATATCTTGTATCTTTAAAAGAAATACCTATTTCTTTAAATTTCTCAACGGCTTCATCTAAACAAGAAAATAGGTTCATTTCATTTAAAAGTTCATTTTTTAAAAATCCAAACAAACCGTTTCCAAGGTTATAAACTTTTCCTAGACTGGTATTAGCAGGAAAATAGTCCAGTACAAACTTTTGAAATTCTAATTCAAAAGTTAACATAATTGACTCAGAATAAAATTCCTTAAATAAATCGTAATTTGCGATTTTTAGAAAAATTAACAAAGGGTTTTCTATATAGGATAAATCAGCAGCCATTTGCTTTTTTGGATTCATAACGTCTGTAATATCATGCCGAATAGCAATGATCTCTTTTATATCTCCATGAATATCAACTATAGGAGAAATTGTTGCGTCCACATAATATTCACTGTCATCTATTTTCTTATTTTTCAAAATACCCTTAAAGGTTTGATGGTCATTGATTTTCGTCCACATATTTTTGAAAATTAATTTTGGCATATCTGGATGTCTTATTACATTGTGTGGTTTTCCTACTAAATATTCTTTTGTGTATCCACTGATTTCACAAAACTTATCATTGACATAAGTAATAATACCTTTCGAGTCTGCTTTACTTACAATATCACTTTCATTTAAAATTCTTTTATATTCATTCAATTCCTGGGCTTGTTCTGTAATATCTTTAATATATGAGGAATGGGTAATATTTAAATCTGCTTTCAAATAAATTTCTTCGATTAGATAAGGTTGCTCAACCAAATCTATTGCTCCATGTTTTAACACTTCTAAATAATGTTCTTTTGATTTGTCGTTTGATATTAAAAGAACTGGAATATTCATAAATTGCTTTTGATTTCTGATGTTATCTAAAAACTCAATTTCATCCATAGAATGTGTTTCTAAATCTATAAAGATTAAATTGATAGTATTATTATCTAATATATCTAGAACTTTGTTTGTATTTTGTGCACAGTACACATTGAAGTTTTTTCTTTCCAATATATTTTGTAAAGGATTTTTCTTATGCGATAGATCATCTATAATCAAAATATTTTTGTATTTATTTTGATATAAACAATCGTATTGCTTGGCAATATCTTTAACCAAATATTCAATTGAAGTTTTTGTTGATAAGTAACTAATAATACCTTGATCAAAGAAAAAACTTTTTTTACTATTCTTTGAAGTATTACTTAAAACTATAATTTTTGGGTCTAGTTTTTGGTGTTGAGTGATATACGTTATTAAGTTATCATTTTTTTTGTCTATAAACGACTCATTTAGAATAAAGTAAGTAATAGACTTGTCTTTATCTATAATATCTTTTGCATCTTGTATGGTATAGGCATGAAAAGTTTTATATTTGTGTTCTTCTAGTAGGATACTTAATGTTGAACTGTATGTTTTCGAAGATTCTAGTATTAGTATATTTTTCATGATAGTATCCTTGCTTTAAGACAAGGAAGTATGACACAATATAATTACTTTTATTATTATATCATAACATTAAAAATTACTTAATGTAAATTTTTGAAAACATATTTAGTATCTATGTTTTCACTTAATCAAACTTTCAAGTTAATTTATATAGAATACGCGTCCACTTTAGAATATCTAATGTGAGATTATACCAATCAGGAGGTCATTATGGCTTTAGATCAGGAAGTAAAAGCAGAAATAATTGCTAAACATAGAAGAGAAGATAAAGATACAGGTTCATCAGAAGTACAAATTGCAATCTTAACA
>Ga0209826_1000359_pt1 | contig 33294 bp, 40 predicted proteins | sample GOMGulsemesocosm_5_FD_184637 | JGI IMG/M metagenome (GOLD analysis project Ga0209826, IMG submission 184637) | Methane-oxidizing microbial communities from mesocosms in the Gulf of Mexico - GOM15C Gulf of Mexico (SPAdes) (version 2) | ecosystem: Environmental > Aquatic > Marine > Cold seeps... | reverse complement strand
TTGTATTTAAGCCTGTATCTGGGCTATGTTTCCTAGTACTTATCACAGTTTTTAGCTGTGTTTTTTCAACAATCTGAATCGCAATTGATTTCTTTCTTCACTATAGCTAAAAATTGTATTCATATATTGCAGTCAAAATATTTATTGAGTAGCTCCTATCACTCTTGAGCTTAACCTTTACTATTTGCCGTCAGGTTTTGTCGCATTTTACGTCCGCCGACAGGAATGAGGCCATTATGTTGATAGAAATTTAATGCACCTTCAAATTCAGGTAGCGGCGGTGTACATAATTCGATACATGACCAATCGCGTGTTGTTCCATATTTTTTAACTTGCTCTATCAGCATGGTACCCACACCTAAACTGCGTAACTCAGGCAGAACATAAAATTCTTGAATAAGCCCTATCTTGCCACCTGCATAGAGCGCGTAAGTTTCAGTGATAGTCGCAACTGCAACGGGGATGCGCTCTGACCAGCCAATAATCGCCGCGTAGTGCCCTGCCGATAACAGCTCTTCACACCGCTGAACCGTGCCTTGCAAATCAATAGTAAAATGTTTGGCCTGAGTACGCTCACAGATTTCCTGTGTCAGTTGCACGACCAGTAAACCTATGGTTTCTGCGTTGTCAGGGGTTGCTTGGGTAAATTCAAATTTATTTTTGGTATTCACTTAAACTGCTTGTCGATAATTTTTCTGCTTTCATTTTTTAGGTGGCAATTGAGGAAACTTAGGTAAATTAGGATTCATACAGTCCCATGATTGCGCACTGGCGGTGTAAATATCCACCGTTGGCTGATATAACGATGGATTATCAAGGCTTCCCGCTCGGACACCTAAAACACCAGGCATCATTTCTGGTATTCCAAAAACTTGAGATCCACAATTTGAACAAAATCCGCGCCTGACTCGATGTCCGCTATCGCCGTTTTTATCATAATATTTCACCTCACCGGTGATATTGACCGTACCTTCTGGAACAAATAAAGTTGCAACATATCCACTACCGCTGGTTTGTTGGCAATCGCGGCAATGACAATTGCCTGAAAAAACTGGCTCTGCTGAACATTGGTAACGAATTGCTCCACAAAGGCAACCGCCTGTGAGTAAAGTAGTCATAATAAATCTCCTATGCCTTGTTAAAAAACTGTACTGAGTCAAGTAGTTATAAGCTCATAATGTAGCTAGCATCCGTTTCTCCTTCAACATTAAAGCCATACTTTTCATATAACCGCTTGGCTTGAGTGTTAATTTTGAAGACTTCTAAAGCAATGCTTTTGGATTGCTCTTTAGCAGAGGCAATAAGTGATTCCAGTAATTTCGTTCCAATGCCATTTCTTTGCTGGTCAGGATGAATAGCTATCATGCGTAGGTATAGCTGTTCATTCTTAATTTCAATATGGGAATAAGCGACGAGTTCATTTTCTTTATAAACTAAGGTTATTTCTTCTGGGTTAAAGTGTGTAGAAAAATCGTTTGTTTGCCAGTCTTCATTCCAGCCCCATATTTGAGAAATGTAATCACTCATAACCACGCGATACAATTCAAAAATGGCTTGTTTTTCTAATGTAGATGCTTGTCTGTATAGGTAGGTCATGATGATTCTGGTTTTAAGGTGAATTGATAAATTTCACACTTGTGATTTTATAGAAATATAATTCCGCTGCCCTTCAACTCGCTCAAACCAAGCTTTAATACCTTTATACCCAGATAAATCAAACTTCCCTTCTTCGGCAACATGCGTGTATGCATACAAGGCAATATCAGCGATGCTGTACTGATTGGCAACAAAAAAATCATGGCTTTGTAAGTGCTGTTCCATCACATCCAGAGCCGCATAACCCAGCGTCATTTTTGCTTTCAACACGCCTTGATACTCATTTTCCGCTTTCAAAATAGAAATCCAATAGCGCGCAGTGGCGATATTCGGCTCATGACTAAATTGCTCAAAAAACATCCATTGTAAAACCTGTGCTTGTTCATAATCTCCTTTAGGCATGAAATCCGTATGCGCGGTCAGGTACCATAAAATGGCATTGGATTCGGCTAGGTATTTTCCATCATGACACAAAACAGGTGTGCGCCCATTTGGGTTCATGTTAAGAAATTCAGGCGTACGCGACTCTTTGTTTAAAATATCAACATTGACTCGTTCATAAGCGATGCCCAATTGATTCAGCAATAGGCGAATTTTGTAGCAATTGCCTGAAGGTAAAAAATCGTAAAGGGTGTACATGTTTAAATTTCCTTATGATAAAGAACGCGAGTATTTATTATTCAAAAAACTAGCGCATTTAGGCGCAGCTATACCGGCTTTATCTGCCAAAAAAATATTATGCCTGGATTTGATATTGGGCACATGATCCAATGAACTAGAGTAATATTCAGTCATTATGCACCAGAAAATGGACTATATTAGTATGATAATTTATTGTGATTGGCATTCCTACCTAGAGCCACGGTGAGAACTCCTTTTAGTTCGTTTTTTCCGAATACCACAACGCCCTCCTCATTCGCATAAAGCTGGATACGCATGAAGAGAGGCTCTGACTCTACTTTAATTCACTGATGTCCCTGTGCCTTGCCCGTCTTTAACGCCTTGGACAAATTTCAACTTCAACTTCTTAAAGGCCGACCATAAAGTCGTATCCATGACGACTTGGTTACCAATAGATACAATGACTCGCGTTAGCTCAGGCATCTTGGTTTTAGTAGAAATCATGTAAATAGGTTGCACATATAAGATGGAATTATCACCCATCGGCAAAATCACCATACGCCCTTTTGCTACATTCGACCCATGCTGATCCCATAAGGTAAATTGCTCTGATATTTCAGGGTTTTGATCAATCAATGCTTCTACTTGAGCCGGCCCATTAACTTGAGTATCTTTACCAAATTTATAGATTTTGATATTGGGCTTGTAATCTTTATTGTCACAACTTTCCGTATCTAACGTACCAGCAACCCCTATCATACTTAAGTTACTACGATTAATAGGCGTCATAGGGTTAATCATAACGAACTCTTCTCTATCGTTACACCGACCGAAGTCCATAGTTTGATAGTAAGGCATAACCGACTTTTTATTTACTTTAGCAAATTGCCAAGTTTCTGCTTGCTCATAAAATAACTCAGGCTTTGTTTGATGATATTTAGAATAAACCATCATTTGCATAAAATAGAGCTCACGCGGGTAACGTAAATGCTCGCGCAACTCATCTGGCATGCTGTCTAAACGATTAAAAACGCCAGGATAAGCGATGCGATACGCATCAATAATAGGGTCTTTCGTGTCCGAAATATAATATTTCACTGAGCCATCGTAAGCATCTACAACCACTTTTACCGAGTTACGAATATAGTTAAAATGTGCTGTACCCGATAGAAAGCTATCACTAGCAAATTTAGACACCGGATATTTATCAGACAAAGTATAAGCATCTTGAACCCAATAAAATCGATCTTTAGTAACGACTAAGTAAGGGTCTTGGTCTAGATGCAAGAATGGCGTAATTGTATTGATTCTTTCAATAATATTACGCCTTAATAAAACTTTACTCTGCTTAGAAATATTAGTGGAGAAAAAAATCTTCTCTTCACCAAAATAAAAGGCAAATAATAGCTTTCTAAACATTGATGGAATCGGTATGCCTGCTTGTCCTTGATAAGCCTGATTTGCGCCTTTATCTGAACCTGCCAAGCCCATAACATCCAAGTCATTAGGGACAATTGCATAGCTATACTTTTCCTGACCAAAATAAATATCTGGCGATTTAACGGAAAAGCCAACATTGGACTGCATATTTAAATCACGTAGGTACCATAAGATGGGCTTTCCTGCATCTTGCGCAGCTGGTGTCACTACCGCACCATAACCATGGGTATAACGTAAATGAATATTTTCCCAATTCTTAGCTGCAAGTGGCAATTTATCGGGGTTCAACTCACGAGCGGACAAGTTCACTTGTTGTATATGATCATTCAAATAGTAACGATCTTCATCTACGCTTTCAAAATGATAATACGGCCGGATACCTTGCAGCTGCTGATAGCCATCCATTAAGTACTCTCTATCCCACACAGGAATATTTTCAAAATGCTTTTGAGTACCCCATAATTCAATATCTTTTGTTGCATCAAGCTTAACTTGATAATCAACAATATTAATATTTTTTAGGTCATAAGCATCAAGCGTTGCCTTAATGTTGCTTTCCATAAACTGCCCTTCCGTTAATACTGGGTTAGGCTTAACAATAAGTGAATTAATCAAGCTGGGGATAAGCGGTATATTTTGTAAGCCTAGAGCTAATAAAAAACCGCCAATACCGATAAAAATAGGGATTGTTGAGCGATGTTGTGGGGAGAAAATGTAAATCACAACAGCAATAAATACTGCCACAATAGAAACGATGCTAAGCCAGATTAATGGCAGTTGATACCGTAACTCGACAAAACCTGGGCCAAAAAACACTGGCTCATGTGAGTTAACATATAGTAAAGAAAATCGATCGAGAGCAAAGCCCCAAGTCACAAATAAGACAATAAAGCCAATTAAAATCGTTAAATGAATTTTAGCGCCCAGAGGATATTCTTTATTCTGGTTAGGGACAAATACATGCTCTAACCAATACAAAGCAGTAACCAGAAAAAATAGAATAATTGCGGTATTTAATAACTCTTGCTGAATCAACATATAGACGGGATATGAGAACAAGTAAAAACTCACATCAAGCCCGTAAACAGGCTCTGTTACACCGGCGGAACTACCAAAAAAATATAATAAAGCCGATTCCCACTGGTTATAGAATGGAATCGCAATAACAATCGCTGTTACACCGGCGGAACTACCAAAAAAATATAATAAAGCCGATTCCCATTGGTTATAGAATGGAATCGCAATAACAATCGCTAAAAGCAAGGATAAAGGCGTATAAATTCTTATTGACCCATACATGAAAATATCAGCAAAAGATTGGAAGCGTTGTCGCTTATCAGCGCTCACAAGTATCTCATCTGGCGGGTTTAAGCCTAAATAGCGCGAAGCAATCCAAAAATGGAAAAAGAAAATAAAGAAAAATATAAGCGTTACACCACCGGAAAAAATAAATCGGTAGAGTAGTCTTAGCCAAAAGTAGCCCTCAAAATTAAGCGAGCGAAACCACCACAGGTCGACAAAGAAATCGAGAAAGACAAAAGAGAATAAAACATAGATGATGACAGATAATACTGACAGCCCTATTAAAAAAGCGGGTAGCAATTTCCAGTTCCGCATGGAAGCCTCTTAAAAATAAAAATGTTATAAACTATTATAGCAAGATCATGATCATTACATTTTTCATTTAAATGATATCTAAGCTATAAACTTATCTTTCTTGTTCAATCTTGGCAGCCAACTTACAAGGGCTATTTAGCTGGTCTTTAAGGTTATTATTAATATTGATAGGATAAAGCCTCGCCCTACCGAACTGAAATATTTTATGCTCGCACCTGCTTAAGTATCCAAGCACAACACAAAAAAGTTTTAGTCCTCAGACTCCAGCATCACTACTATTAAGTTAACGAATTGCCATTCAATAATAATGTGTCGTGAGAGGAAATTTTGGCCGTGATCCATACAAGTCGCGGCTAAAGCCCCTCTCACAAATAATCTCATGCAATATTTAGCAAAAAACCTACACAGCCAAGTCGTTATTTTTAGGCCCGGTTTGACGCTGTTCTTGTTTCCATGCTCTATGCTCTAACATAATATCTAGCACTTCCTGGGGGTCATCAGTCACTTTAATGTAGTCCAAATCTTCAGGTGAAATCGTTTCATATTGCACTAGTGTGGTTTTAATCCAATCAACTAAGCCAGCCCAAAAGTCACTACCAAATAGAATCAACGGTAAAGGATAAATTTTATGTGTTTGCATTAAAGTCAAAGACTCAAAAAACTCATCTAAAGTACCAAAACCACCAGGCATACAAACATAGCCAATAGAGTAACGAACGAACATAACCTTGCGCACAAAGAAATAACGAAAATCTAATGAGACTGTTTGATAAGGGTTAGGCGATTGCTCTTGAGGTAGCTCAATATTGAGCCCTATCGTCTTATGGTGTTTGAGAAAAGCGCCTTTATTAGCCGCTTCCATTATTCCAGGGCCACCACCAGTAATAACCGTAAAACCATTTTCGGATAATAATTTAGCTATTTCAGTTGTTTTTATGTAATACGGATTACTAGGTCTTAATCGTGCAGAGCCAAAAATAGAAATACCTTCGCGAATACCGGATAAACGATCAAAGCCTTCGGTAAATTCACTAATAATACGAAAAATTCGCCACGATTGATCACCTTTTAAATCATCAATAATACTGGCAGAGTCATGATGGATGTTGGCGCAATAATTCATTTTATTCCTATTCTTTATAATTATGTTGCAACACATATTCACTTAACTTGCGCATGCTCTCCCCTTGTATATTAGGAAAAGCAGGCATAGTTAAACTACCGGCATTCACTTTATGAGCAATATATCTAGCATTAATATTTTTAGGGTTAATTGACCAATAATACATTTTAGGATTTTCGGGTTCGCCCGAATGACAGCGCGCGCACGCCTCTAAGTAGATAGTTCTACCAGGTGAAGTTGCTCGGGGCACGTAGTCATCCGAGCAAGCGGTCAAGCTTAATAGCAGTGCCAAAAAACTTAATTTTTTATGTCGCATATAGCTATCTCCTTTTAACTTTCTGCTGAAAAAATTATTTTACCAGCCTGTATCGTATGTGCGACTTTACCATGCATCGTTTCTTGCCAAAACGGCGTGTTTTTCCCCCGGCTTTGCCAAGTTTCAGCATTTATTTGCCAGCTTTCACTAGTATTAAATATACACACATCAGCCATATTTCCGAGCGCCAAACCGCCTGCATTAATACCTAAAATCTGGGCAGGTTCGGAGCTTAATTTTTCGATACCCTGTGCTAAAGTTAAGGTTTTCCGCTCAACCAAACGCAACATTAACGGCAGCACCGTTTCTAAAGCCGAAATACCCGGCTCAGTTTCTGGGAACGCACCTAGCTTTGCATCAACATCGTGCGGCTGATGGTCACTACAGATACTATCAATTGTACCGTTTTGTATACCTACTAGCAGAGCATCCTTATCTTGCTGACTACGCAAGGGAGGAATGACATGGTAATGACTATCATAAGGCTGCATATCTTGGTCAGTTAAATGCAATTGATGCATGGCAACATCTGCACTAACTGGCAAGCCTGCGACTTTAGCCTTAGCGATTAGATCAACGGAACGTGCGCTACTTAAGCCTTGAAAATGCACACGGCAGCCCGTTTGTTCAATTAATTCCATGCACTGCATTAAAGCAATCGTTTCTGCAGCTGCAGGAATGCCTGGCAATCCATAACGGCTTGCCATCGCACCTTCATGCGCGCAGCCCTCATTACTCAGAGCAGACTCTTGCGGGCAATATATTAACAATAAATCATAGCTTGCCGCATATTCCATCGCGCGCCGTAAAACCAATAAATTTTGCAACGCATGATGGCCATGACTGACCGCAATACAGCCTGCTTGTTTTAAGGCATACATGCTACTGAGCTCGGTGCCAGCTAATTTTTGGGTCAATGCGGCAATAGGGTAAATATGTGGATAACCACATCTCTCCGCCTTATCCTCAATTAATTCGACAACCGCGGGGGAGTCAATCACAGGGCTCGTATCAGGCGGAATGCATAGACTAGTAAAACCAGCGCTTGCCGCGGCCTTAGTTTCCGATGTCATGGTCGCTTTGTGACTTTGTCCTGGCTCGCGTAAACGCGCACTCAAATCGACAAAACCCGGACAAACAATATGCCCTTGCGCATCAATACTAGTATCAGCACTAAACCCATCAGGCGCTTGCATGATGCCAACAACCTTACCATCTGCAATATACAGCGAACCTTGTTGGTCCAGACTATTTTTCGGGTCAATAATATGCCCATTAACAATTTCAATACGCATTATTCTGCACCTCTATTGCCATTCATGGTCATGGATAAAACGGCCATGCGCACAGCAATACCATTGCTAACTTGTTGTAAAATTACAGACTGCGGCCCATCAGCCACGCTAGAAGAAATTTCAACACCGCGATTTATTGGCCCAGGATGCATAACAATGGCATCTTTATTGGCAATTTTTAGCTTTTCACCGGATAAACCAAAGCATTTAAAATACTCACTTTCACTCGGTAAAAATGCACTATTCATACGTTCTTTTTGTAGCCGCAGCATAATAATCACATCGACATTTTTTAAACCGGCTTTCATATCATGATAAACAGAAACACCTAAATCTTCGACTTGTGCAGGCAGCAAGCTCTTAGGTGCAATCACTCGAACCTCTTCAGCACCGAGTATATTTAAAGCAAGTATCTGCGAGCGCGCGACGCGTGAATGTAAAATATCGCCCACAATAGCAACCCGTAAGCCGGAAAACTGTTTTTTAACACGTCGAATAGTAAACATATCCAGCATCGCTTGTGTTGGATGCTCATGCTGGCCATCACCGGCATTAATAACATTAATATTCGGCGCGGTATGCTGAGCAATAAAGTGCGCAGCACCGCTAAGCGAGTGGCGCACAACAAACATATCGACCTGCATCGCTTCCATATTACGAATAGTGTCCAATAAGCTCTCGCCTTTTGAGGTCGCAGAGGTCGCAATATTCATGCTTAGAATATCAGCGGAAAGACGCGTTGCCGCTAACTCAAACGTGGCACGCGTGCGCGTACTATTTTCAAAAAATAAATTAACAATAGTTTTACCGCGCAATAAGGGAAGTTTCTTAATATTTTGCTCGGAAACATCTGCAAAAGATTCCGCAGTATCTAAAATGTCGGTAAGTATGTCCTTATTTAATCCTTCAATACTTAGAAAGTGGCGCAATTTACCTTGTGCATTTAATTGTAAGTTTTCAATCGCGGGCATACCTTCTCCTTTCGATCATAATGTCTAATGGCTCTGGCCCCGTTACTTTAATACGTTGCCCATCAGCCAAAGAAATTTGTGCACCAACACAGTCAGGACGAATAGGCACTTGCCTGCCATCGCGTTCAATTAATACACCTAAAATAACTTGGTTCGGTCGGCCAAAATCAAAAATTTCATTTAATGCTGCTCGTATTGTTCTGCCCGTATAAAACACATCATCAATCAAGATAATGTCGCGTCCTTCAATAGTAAAAGGGAGCGTGCTTTGTTTAACTTTGGGATGCATGCCAATCTGAGAAAAATCATCTCGATAAAAAGAAATATCCAACACTGCCAAAGGCTCTTTAATATTCAGCCAATGATGTATTTTTTCTGCCACCCAAACACCCCCCGTATGAATACCGATAACAATAGGATCGGTAATTTGGCGCTGCTCGATAAGTTCAATCAGGGATGACTCTAGTTGATTGAATAAAACGGGGATTTCAATGTGTTCAATAGCCATTTTTTATTATTGTTGATTTAACCAAGATTGAAGAATTAATTGTGCTGCTAATTGATCTTGAACTTCCCAGAGTTTACTAGCATTTACATGCAGGTCATCATACAGCATTTGTTTTGCCTCAAAAGTAGATAGAGCCTCGTCTACTTGGAAGACAGGAAGGTTATAGCGACCATTTAATTGGCGACAGAATTTTAACATTCTGGGGGTAATAATATTATCACTGCCATCTGCTTGACGAGACACGCCCACCACTAAACCAGTCGGCTGCCACTCACTAATTAATCCGCTAATTTTATCCCAGTCGGGTGTTTGATTGAGCGAACGAATAGTCATCAACGGGCTGGCTGTTTTAGTCATTAATTGACCTACGGCAGTGCCTATTTTTTTATTGCCAAAATCAAAGCCCAAATAAGTTTCTGATTGTAAACGCGCGAGTACAGGGTCTTGTTTATGCATGGCCCGTTTGCGTGCTTAATAAGTTAATATCCAGCCCCATTTTATGCGCAGCGGTATTCCACCGCTGACTGATCGGGGTATCAAAAACAACACTTTCATCATACTGCGTATTGAGCCACGCATTTTCTTTTATTTCTCTTTCCAACTGCTCTTCTCCCCAGCCAGCATAGCCGAGAGCGATTAAAAATTTTTGCGGGCCTTGATTGACGGCAATGGCTTTTAAAATATCACGTGATGTTGTCAACGAAAGTGTGTCTGATACGGGGATACTCGACTCCCAAAGCTCTTCTGAAGTTTGATGCAAAACAAAGCCGCGCTCTTGTTGTACAGGGCCGCCAGCAAAAACCGGCAGTTTGGCTATTTTTTCATCCTCAACAGAAATATCCATTTGCTCCAAAATATCACCCAATTTCATTTGTAACGGGTGATTAATAACCAAGCCCAAGGCACCTTCACTGTTGTGCTGACAGATGAAAGTCACGCCATGAAAAAAGTTAGGGTCTTTTAAATTAGGCATTGCAATCAGCAATTGATTTTTAAAGGAGCTAGTTTCGTGCATAAACCTTTATTTCCTAAATGGTTATTTATCAGAGTAATTATAATGCTATTAATAATGACGACGATACAATGTTTTCAAAGCGCTTGATAGCGCTTTATTGTATTTTGCGTAATAAAATCGCTGTTTTTTGAGTAAGTAATTTCTATAACATTAAATTCCGCGCGCCAGCTCAGGTAAATCATCTCTCAAGCCCATAGCATAACGATTAAAGTAATTCTTTAACCATGCACTATGATTCACCCAGCTCATACCTGTGCCACGCAACTGACGAAAAGCTTCATTATCAGTCGTATACATTTTATTAATCACATCCATACTGCTCATCATCGCCAAGTTATCGCCTTTACGCCAACGCTCATATTGGCGTAAAGTTTTATGGCTACCAACCGGTCTGCCAGCTTGATCCGCCTTAATTATCAACTCTGCAATAGCCACAGCATCTAATAAACCAGCATTGGCTCCCTGCCCTGCTAAAGGATGCATAGCATGCGCGGCATCGCCAATTAAAACAAAATGATCGGCGCTATATTGCTGAGCATACTGAAAACGCAGAGGAAAAGCTCCGCGCGGTCCAACCGTTAACATTTTACCTAGAATACCTTCGGAAGCCTGCTCTAAAGTTTGTAGAAAATCTGCATCAGATAATTTTAAATAGTCTTGCGCGGTATCGTGACTCAGCGTCCAAACAATAGAACATTGGCCATTTTTTAAAGGTAAAAGTGCCAGCGGACCTTCAGGTAAAAAACGTTGCCATGCGGTAAATTGGTGGCTATTTTCACTACTGATAGTCGCAACTAAGCCATCTTGTTTATATTCCCAGCCTGTTGTTTGAATGCCTGCCATCTGGCGTAAAGCAGAATCGCGCCCATCTGCCGCAATAACGAGGTCTGCACCTAAAATTGTGCCGTCACTGAGGACTATGTGCGCGTTATCATTATTAGTCTGTAAATCAGCGACTGTTGCTGGGCATAAAATCGTCGCACTAGACAGTGATTCTAATTGATCCCATAAGGAAGCTACCGTCACTCGGTTTTCGACAATATGCCCTAGTTCTGGAAATTCCGTATCTGCGGCATCAAAGTGCAAAACACCCGCACTATCAGCATCCCAAACATGCATATGATCATACGGGCCGATACCCCGTTGCTCCATTGCATCCCACGCGCCAACAGCACGTAAAATATTTTGCGAAGCACGTGTTAAAGCCGAGACACGAATATCGATTGGATCTGTGGGCCATGTTCGTGCAGGATTTCTAGCATCCAATAAAGCGACATCAATACCCGCTTGCGCTAAAGCACAAGCCACCGTTGCGCCAACAATACCACCACCAACAACAATTACTGCGAATTTTTGAATCATACTCGCCTCCGGTTACCAATATTCGGCATCCGTGTATTTAAGCCCATGGCATAGCGCGCTAAGTGCTTTTTAGCACCAGGAATACTATCCAATAAGGCTAGCCCTGCATTTCTTGCGGCAGCAAGCGATAGCCATTCATTAGAAAATAATTTAACAACGTTATCGGTAAAGTTAATAACCGTATCATGATCTTTTTTGCGCTGCTCTACATAACGCTCCAAAACTGAATGCGCACCAATATCAGCACCGGTTTGTGCCGTTTCAAGAATAATTTCCGCTAATTGCACGACATCTCTGAGGCCTAAATTAAAGCCTTGTCCCGCAACGGGGTGTAATTGATGAACCGCGTTACCTATGATTACGGTACGACCTGAATGCATGCTTTGCGCACGGATCAAGCTTAATGAAAAAGATCGTCTCGGCGCTGCTAGGCTAAATTGCCCTAATTTATAACCGAAACACGCTTGTAAACTGGCCATAAAATCCTCTTCGCTATCCATCATTAATTGCTCGGCTTCCCCTGTGCTACGCGTCCAAACAACAGCATAGTCTTGCTTTATCGGCAACAAAGCCAGTGGACCCTCGGCAGTAAAGCGCTCATAAGCAGTATTATCATGCGTTACGTCAGTTTTAATAGTAGTGACAATTGCGCTCTGCTGATACTCGGTAATGCTTTGCTCTATATCTAATAACTTTCTGATTGTTGATTGGCCACCATCAGCGCCCACGACTAACTTGGCAGATAAGTTAAGTGAAGCATCTTGTTGCTTTAAGCTAATATGCGCAAATTGATCATCTGCAGCAATACCCATAACCCGTGCAGGGCAGATTTGTGTTATGCCTGCTTGCTCAACTAGCTCAGCGACTACAGCTTCTAAGTCGCGCGCGGTAATCACATAACCTAGCGCATTAACACCTTCTCTTTTTGCCGAAAGGCGTGTTTTTCCGAAATGCCCTTGATCTGAAACGTGTATTTGCTTAATCGGTGTTGCCTGCGCTTTTGCGTGCGGCCAAATACCTAAGGCTTCAAGCATGCGCACCGAACCGTTAGCTAGTGCTAAAGCACGGTCTCCCGCAGGTGAATCGTGCAATTGCTCGCGCGTATTAGCCTCAACAATAGCAATTTTTAAATCACTGCTTTGTAAAGCTAATGCCAAGCAATTCCCTGCGAGACCACCACCGATAATTAATACATCATAATCTTGCTTCATGTTTAAGTTCTCTTTTAGCAGTTATTGCATAATTGCTTCAATATCAGCAATAGTTTTGGGTATCGCTTGCGTTAAAACTTGATACCCTTGCTCGGTTACCAAAACATCATCCTCTATGCGAATACCGATGCCACGCCATTTAGCCCCAACTCCAAGACAACTTGTCGGAATATACAGCCCTGGCTCTATAGTTAAAACCATACCTGGCTCTAAAACGCGCCATTCATCATCAATTTTATAATCTCCAACGTCATGAACATCCATGCCTAACCAATGACCAATACGGTGCATATAAAAGACTTTATAGCTTTCATCTTCGATTAATTTATCTACTTCGCCCACAAGTAGACCAAGATCGACCAAGCCTTGGGTTAATATTTTAACTGAAGCATCATGCGCGTTATTCCATGGCGTACTAGGCTTTATTTCAGCCAGAGCCGCCAACTGAGCATCTAAAACTAATTGATAAAGTAATTTCTGTTCTACAGAAAAGACACCATTAACCGGAAAGGTACGAGTAATGTCGGCCGCATAATGATCACACTCTACTCCGGCATCAATGAGTAGTAAATCGCCATCATTTAACACTGCTTTATTTTCTACATAATGCAATACGCAGGCGTTTTTACCGCCAGCAACAATAGATGGATAAGCAACAGCACGCAGGCCATTATCTATAAATTCATGAATAATATCGCCTTCCACTTGGTATTCATAACGTCCGGCTCGGCAATTACGCATAGCGCGAATATGCGCCTTAGCAGAAACATCGGCAGCTTTTTGCATCAATTTAATCTCAGCAGGGCTCTTGATTAAACGCATTTCATGTAGCGTATGCTCCAATGAAACCAGCTCGCCTGGCGCATTAATTCCACTGCGCGTTTGACTACGAATATGCGTAATCCAGTCCATCAGCTGATGATCTAATTCAGGATCGCGCCCCATGGGATAAAAAACCTTGTGCTTATTCTCTAATAAACCAGGCAAAATATCACCCAAATCAGTAATCGGGAAGGAATCATCCGCACCATACGTGTCAGTCGCCCCTTCTAGCCCAGCATGAGCACCTTCCCATAAGGCTTTTTTCTCATCAAATTCTTGGCAAAATAAAATATACTGACCTTGTTCGCGTCCAGGAATAAAGGCAGCTAAGGCGTTAGGCTCATTAAAGCCAGTTAGATAATAAAAATCACTGTCTTGGCGAAAAGGGTAATCAACATCACGATTTCGAGTTCGTGTATTAGCACTGGCAATAATAGCAATATTACCTTGTCCTATTTGTTCCATTAATTGTGTGCGGCGTTTTTGAAATTCTTGTGCTTCCATTGTTACCCCTAATGCAAAGTTTTCTTGTTAGCGACATCTTTAACAATATCGCTTAATTCGCTACGAATTAGCATCGTAGAAGCACGCAAATACTCTTGAATTTCAACCAACGAACCTTCTGCTTCGTCATCATCCTCCTCTTCTATATCCGCATCCAACTTGGTAAATTCAACTATGTCTTTTATGATTTCTTGGGCATCACTAGACCATTGCTGACTAGTGCTGGCTCGACCCAGGCCAAATAAAAAACCACGGCACCATTGGATTAAAGCCGTGCAACGAAGCGCTAAAGCAGTCTCTTCATCAGGTAAAAATAAATCGAACAAAAATTCATCACCCGCTAATAACTCTTTGGTTTCATCAAATAAGTTAATCAAAGCATATTTATCATCTTCTAATAAGTGCGCATCTTCAAAAAAAGCCTCGGTCATCCATGAACTTGCTTCAGTAGCTGGATCAAGGCATAGCATAGCTGTTGCAATGCCATGCACTTCGGCAGCACTCTCGGCCGCGTCTCTTTGTAAAATGGTTGAATTAACTTCAGAATAGCTCATTGCGTTTTAGAGTAGATATTAATGACAGTAGTGGGGTAGGGTTGGCGTAACTAGCGCTAAAATTTTTGGGTAGCTATGCTAACATAGATATTAATGTTATAAACTTTTCAGAAAAACAATCGATCAGTATAGCGCTTTTTTATTAGTTATAGGTCGTTTTTGGTTTTAATTAAATGAGTCGTCTATGAGTACAAAAAATCAATCATTTGATATTACAGAGCTTGAAGATAAGTTAGAAGAGTTAATTCAGCGCTATGCTTCCATTAAGCAAGAAAATACTAGCTTAAAAGTCAAGCAAGATGAATTAGTTAAAGAGAAAGCTAAATTGGTTGAAAAAACCAACTTAGCGCGCAACCGTGTAGAGGCAATGATTAGTCGTCTAAAAACAATGGAACATGGCTCATGAGTAAGCAAGAAGCTCCCGTCTCACTCACTATCCTTGGCAAAGAATATAAAATTATGTGTGCCGCTGAAGAGCAGGAAGATTTAATTGATTCAGCGCACCAATTAGATGAACAAATGCGCAAGATTCGTTTAACAGGCAAAGTATCTGGCGCTGAACGCACGGCAGTACTAGCCGCGCTGAACTTAACGCATGAACTAATACAAGCGAAAAAAAGCTCTATACCTGATGGCTCAGGGATAAGCAAGCAGTTAAATAAAATGTATCTTAAGATCGAAACTACGCTAAAAAACGTTTAGAATACTCCGCGTATCTCCTGTCGCGTTCGACAGTGGGGTGGGTGTTCCTTGGACCTGTAATTACCCCGGGAATTGACTCGTGTACTGGTGTGCATGTCCGCTTGCGGAAAGCCTGAAATGCAAGATAGATTCCCACTTGAACCCTTCGGTTCAAGGACGATGCTTCGCATCGGCGCATACGGGAGATACGCTTTTACTTCTCAACTATGTTAGCTTTCGTTCAGATCTGCTACGCCTTCTTAATCTCGCATTTATATTCTGCTTCAATTAAAGCTTAGCTCCATTCCAGACTGACTTTAGTCAGCAGCGCGCACGATAACCGCAATAAAACCCCTTGCATAAGCCCACTAAATACACGGGAGGCCTAAGTATGTTAATTAAAAAAGTAGTTATTGCTTTAACTTTTTGTCTTACCAGTCTTAATCTTTATGCATCAGATGCAGCACGCGAAGCGCAGTATGCCAGAGAAATTTCTGCAGGCAACACTAAGGATGAGATAGTTTGGCTCGGCAAGCCCAATAAACCTTTCTTGGTACTCTATAGGGAGTCAGAAAAATCAGGTTTTAAAGGAACGGCCATTTTACTGCACCACATGGCTGGTCATCCTGATAATGACCCTCTTATTTATACCCTAAGGCGTGAATTGGCAAAGCATGACTGGGCGACCTTCGCATTACAAATGCCCTTACGTGAGATAGGTGCGCCAGAGGAAGATTATTACCCATTATTTCCTGAAGCAAAACAAAGGATTGCTGAAGCAACGCGCCATTTAGCCTCGCATGGCGCAGAATCTATAGTCTTGGTAGGTCACCAGTTAGGCGCATTAATGGCTTTATACGCCCAAGCGAATGAACCTATGCAAGAAATAAAGGCAATGGTTACTATTGGCTTAAATTCGCCTGAAACAGACAGTAAAAATGCGCAAACATTCGAACTCATTAAGCAGGTCCGTATTCCATTTTTCGACATTTATGGCGAACAAGACGGCAAGGATATTGTTGACAGCGCTAGAGAGAGACGCATTTCAGCACGTAACAATAAACAGTACCGTCAATTCAAATTAAACCGAGCTAGTTCGCCTTATTGGAATGATCAGGCTTTCCTTGTTAAGCGTGTCTATGGTTGGTTGAGCCATTATTAACCGTAACCCAACAAAAGCGACTAGCCTCGCTTAAATAACGCTAAAAAATACTGAAATATAAGCTGGCTACGTATATACTGGAAAATTTCAATCTATTCCTTGCATAGGCGCATAAGGTCAACGATGAATATTCATGAGTTTCAGGCAAAACAACTATTTAGAGACTACAAAATACCTGTTCCCGAAAGTATAGTTGTCACTTCGGCTGAACAAGCATTGGCTGCAGCACAAGCGCTATCTAGTACTAGCTGGGCCGTTAAAGCGCAAGTACATGCTGGTGGCCGCGGCAAAGTGGGCGGCGTTAAAATAGCCAAAACAGCTGCCGATGCAGTTGACGCGGCAAACCAAATGTTAGGCCAACAGTTAATTACACAGCAAACGACAGCCGCTGGATTACCGATTAATTCTGTTTTAATTGAACAAACAACAGCTATTAAACGCGAATTTTACCTAAGTTTGATTATCGACCGGCATTCAGAAAAATTATGTTTTATCGCATCTGTAGCAGGCGGCATGGATATTGAAACTGTTGCCGCTGAAACGCCAGAAAAAATTATCAGCCTATTTATCCACCCTGCTGCCGGCTTACAAGCTTACCAATGTCGACAAATTGCTTTTGCATTGGGCTTACAGGGCGAGCAATTAAAAGCTCTGCATCAACTAATGACAGGCATGATGCAGCTATTTTTAGATAAAGATGCGAGTCAAATTGAAATCAACCCTTTAGTTGAAACAGAGGCTGGCGATTTACTCGCTTTAGATGCAAAAATAAATTTTGATGATAATGCTTGCGCCTTACATAAGGATATTCTAGCTTTGCGTGATACCAGCCAAGAAGATGAAAAAGAGAATATCGCAAAACAGTTCGATCTTAATTATATTACTTTAGAAGGCAATATCGGCTGCATGGTTAATGGTGCTGGCTTAGCAATGGCAACTATGGACTTAGTGAAATTAAAAGGTGGCACACCGGCAAATTTTCTTGATGTAGGCGGCGGCACAACCACCGAAAAAGTCACGGAAGCATTTAAATTGATTATCTCTGATAAAAATGTCAAAGCCGTTTTAGTTAATATATTTGGCGGTATCGTGCAATGCGATGTGATTGCTAAAGGTATTTTAGGCGCATTGGCGCAAATCAAAACCGACTTGCCCGTGATTGTCCGTTTAGAAGGCACTCATGCCGAAGAAGGCCGCGCACTGCTCCATAATGTCGCACCTAATATTATCCCTGCTGAAGATTTAGATCACGCGGCTGAACAAGCCGTTGCACTTGCTGGAGGTGCTGCGTGAGTATCTTAATTGATCAAAACACCAAAGTAATTTGCCAAGGCTTTACCGGCAAACAAGGCTCTTTTCATGCGCGCCATGCTTTAGATTACGGCACTAAGCTAATTGCAGGGGTAACCCCGGGGCGAGGTGGCTCAGAGCATTTAGGTTTGCCGGTATTTAATACCGTGCAAGAGGCCTATGACGTAACACAAGCTGATGCCAGTGTGATTTATGTGCCGCCTTTTTTTGCTGCTGATGCGATTTTAGAAGCCGTGGATGCAGGCATTAAATTAATCGTTTGCATTACTGAAGGAATCCCCGTTTTACACATGTTGCGCGTAAAAGCAGCGATGCAAGACAGCGGTGCTTTATTGATTGGCCCTAACTGCCCTGGCATTATCACTCCTGAGCAATGCAAAATTGGCATTATGCCCGGCAATATTCATCAGGCTGGCTCTATCGGTATTGTCTCGCGCTCAGGCACTTTAACTTATGAGGCGGTACACCAAACTACGCAGCAAGGCTTGGGGCAAAGTACTTGTGTTGGCATTGGTGGCGACCCTATTCATGGCATGAACTTCATTGATGTAATTAACCGATTTCAAGCGGACGACAAGACCCAAGGCATTATTATGGTTGGTGAAATTGGCGGCAGTGAAGAGGAGGAAGCTGCTGAATACATCAAAAATCATGTTACCAAACCTGTGGTTTCTTATATTACTGGTTTGACAGCTCCAGCGGGAAAACGTATGGGGCATGCGGGAGCGATTGTCACTGGCGGTAAAGGTACGGCTGCGGGTAAAGTTAATGCACTCAAAGCCGCCGGCGTCGAAGTTGTTAACTCTCCCTCAGCAATGGGCATAGCAATGAAGGAACGGATATTAGCTAGGTAAGTTCTTATAAAATGGACCTTTTAGTACCTAGAGGAATCTTGCAAAGGAAAGGTAAAGAGTGTAAAAAGCATTATATTAACAAATAATAATAAACAACTTGAGGGGAAGATCATGAAAAAAACAACTAAAACTATAACTACAATTGGTACTGCCTTAGCATCTTCATTCGCTGTAACAACGGTTAATGCTGAGAGCAACCCATTTGCGATGACTGAATTAAATAGCGGCTATATGCAACTTGCACAAGCTGACAAAGCCGGTGAAATGAAGTGCGGCTCTAAAATGAAAATGGATAAGTCAGAGGCTGCTTGCGGTGAAGGAAAATGCGGCAGCATGATGGAAAACGGTAAAATGAAAAAAGGCCTAGAGCAAGCTTGCGGCGCTATGATGAAAGGCAAAGAAGGTGCTTGTGGCGATATGAAAGAAAAAGCATCTACGGGAAAAGTAAAGAGTAAAGGCTACTCCGTCAGTACATCGGGTTGGGGCAATAAAAAACCTAAGAAGATGAAAAAAAATATGGACATGAAAAATGGCATGAACATGGACAAAGGCATGGACATGAAAGGTATGGAAGGTATGTGCGGCGGCATGATGGGTAAAGGGGGCATGGATGGCATGTGCGGTGGCATGATGGGCAAAATGGGAGGCATGAAAGGAATGGATATGAAAGGTGGCATGGGCAACATGAAAGGGATGGATATGAAAGGCGACATGGGCAACATGAAAGGGATGGATATGAAAGGCGACATGGGCAACATGAAAGGAATGAACGGAAAACAAGGTGGTGACATGAAAGGTATGAATATGAAAAAAGGCAAAGAAGCAAGTTGCGGTGTCATGGTAACGCCTGAGCAAGCTGCTGGTAAGTAATCCTTAGACATGTAATAATTAATTCAGGGTGGGCATTCGTGCTTCCACCCTTTTTTTTGCGCGGAAACCTGCATTTAAGTTTCATTCGCATTATCAATAATAATAATAAATTAATTATTTTAAAGGAAGAGTTATGCTTATTAATAAAAAAAGAGTATTAGGTTTAATCCTTACCAGTGGCTGCCTTATGGCAAATGTTTCTGCAGAAGAACCAAAGAAAGCAGGTGCGCTGATCTATCTGTGCGGCGAAGAAGGCGGCACTCCAGTTGGCACTGCTACTTTGGTAGAACAAGCATCAGCTGAGGGCATTAAACAAGTAGATGTCAACTTAACTGTAACCTCAGGCTTAAGCACAGGTAAGCATGGTGTACATATTCATGAAGTAGCATCTTGCACTCCATGCGGGGATGCAAAAGGACATTTTGATCCAGGCCCTGAAAGCAACTCTAACCCTGATGGAAATCATCCATTTCATGCGGGTGATTTGAATAATATCAATATCAAGGAAAGTGGTATTGGTATTCTCCAAACAACCACCAGTCGTGTGACATTAACCGAAGGCCCTTTGAGCATTTTTGATGAAAATGGCAGTGCTTTTATTATTCACACAAATGAAGATAGTTACTGTCCAGAGGGTGTAGAAGCTGGATGTGCTGGTGGAGCAAGAGATGCTTGTGGTATTATTTATCCACTTTAATTTTATTATAGCTTAACCGCCACATTCAACTAACGCTGCCTGCTTTTCCTAAGCAGGCAGTTTAGTTATATCTAAATAATACACTCGCTAGTATGCCCACCCTACTCCCCTTCCCTTCCCTCAGCCTTTATATTCATTTCCCATGGTGCATACAAAAATGCCCCTATTGTGATTTTAATTCGCATACAGCCAGCGGTACATTGCCTGAAGATCGGTATATCGATGCTTTATTAAATGATTTAGCGCAAGATATTGCACAATTTTCAGAAACTCGTCCTATTCAAAGTATTTTTATGGGTGGTGGCACTCCGAGTTTGTTTTCTGCACAACACATACAGCGCTTACTGCTCGGCATTCAAAAGCAACTCCCTTTTGCTGATGATATAGAAATTACCCTGGAAGCAAATCCTGGTACGTTTGAAAGCGAGAAATTCACTGACTATAGGACAATAGGCATTAATCGCCTTTCTATCGGCATACAAAGCTTTCATGACCAACACTTAAAGCGCTTAGGGCGTATTCATTCAGCTCAAGAAGCGATACGTGCAGTGGCAGTTGCTCAACAGGCCGGCTTTGATAATCTTAATTTAGATTTAATGTTCGGCTTGCCCGATAGTAGCGAGCAAGATAGCATTGACGATGTGCTACAAGCGATTGCATTGCAACCCAGTCATATTTCTTTTTACCAGCTAACCTTAGAGCCCAATACTTATTTTCATAAATACCCACCGGTATTGCCTGAAGATGATACTATTTTTAATAGTCAATTAGCTTGTCAGGAATTATTAGCGCAACATGGCTACCTACAATATGAAATTTCAGCTTATGCCCAAGCAGACAGACAGTGTAAACACAATCTTAATTATTGGTCCTTTGGTGATTATTTAGGTATAGGGGCTGGCGCTCATGGCAAAATAACTCAGGCCACACCTAATCATATTGTCCGTACTACGAAACCAAAACAACCAGAGCAATATCTCAAGCAAGATAAGAGTGATAGACTTGCCAATGCGATAAAAACGGAAGATTTAGCGCTCGAATTTGTGATGAATAGTTTACGCTTAAAATCTGGCTTCAGTCTTGATACTTATACGCAAAGAACCGGCTTAAGCGCACAAACATTAGAACCAGCTTTAACTAACTGCTTGCAGCAAGGCTTATTAGTTGAGCATAAACAACATTACTACTGCTCAGAAAAAGGCTGGCACTTTCTGGATAGTATTTTAGAAAAATTTCTTGGCTCATAACATAGGATTAATCAATGCTTGATTATCAAAAACAATTTATTCAATACTCTTTGGAATGTGGTGTATTAAAATTTGGCCAATTTCATTTAAAATCTGGTCGCATTAGCCCTTATTTTTTTAATACTGGCTTATTTAACACTGGCGCTCAATTAGCGAAATTAGGTGAGTTTTATGCTAAAGCGCTCATTCATTCAAAAATAAAAGTCGATATTTTATATGGCCCAGCTTATAAAGGCATTCCTTTAGTTTGCACGACCTCCATCGCCTATGCCGACATACAAGACAGCGATATCCCCTTTTCTTTTAACCGTAAAGAAGCAAAAGATCATGGCGAAGGCGGAAATTTAGTAGGCGCACCTTTAAAAGGCAATGTATTGATTTTAGATGATGTAATTACCGCTGGGACTTCGGTACGCGAGTCGGTAGTAATTATTAACGATGCTGGCGCAACACCTGCAGGCGTATTAATTGCCTTAGATCGCCAAGAAAAAGGCGAAAATGATATTTCGGCAATACAAGAAGTGAGTCACCGTTTTGATATGCCGGTAGTTTCAATTATTGCTTTAGAGCATATTATTGAATTTATTGAAGCTGATGATTCTTATGGAATGAATATCGAAGCTATCAAGGAATATCAACAGCAGTATGGGCTTTAAATAAAATTACAAATACAAAAAAGCACAGAGATTGTGTTTTTCTCTGTGCTTTTTTATTGGTGCTCAATATGCTTTATTTAATTCGCGCCAACCACTCTTCATGGTCAGTTCTACGACCGTGTACATAATCAAAGTATAAAGTCTGAATTTTTTCGGTAATAGGCCCACGCGACCCCGAGCCTATTTTACGATCATCATATTCACGAATTGGCGTCACTTCAGCTGCAGACCCCGTAAAGAATGCCTCATCTGCGATATAAACCTCATCACGCGTAATACGTTTTTCTGTCACTTCAAGACCGTGCTCTTTAGCAATCGTCATGATAGTCTCGCGAGTAATTCCTTCTAACGCAGAAGTGGTATCTGGCGTATAAATAACACCATTGCGCACGATAAATAGGTTTTCACCGCTGCCTTCAGCAACACAACCTTGATGATCAAGCAATAATGCTTCATCATAACCTGCAGATAATGCTTCCTGTAAAGCTAAGATAGAATTAATGTAATTACCGTTGGCTTTAGCTTTACACATCGTACTATTAATATGGTTACGAGTATAAGACGACGTTCTAATGCGAATACCCTTTTCCATGCTTTCCGCACCTAAATAAGCGCCCCAGCTCCACGCAGCTATCATGACATGAACTTTAAGGTTATCGGCACGTAAGCCCATGCCTTCAGAACCGTAAAAACACATAGGGCGAATATAGGCGCTATCTAAATTATTTTTACTAATAGCATCTTTATGTGCTTGGTTAATCTCTTCTTTAGAAAAAGGGATCTCCATATTCAGGATGTGTGCGGAACGAAATAGACGATCTGTATGTTCTTCTAGCCTGAAAATAGCTGGCCCTTGATCAGTATGATAGGCTCTTAAACCTTCAAAAACACCAGCCCCGTAATGTAAGGTATGAGTCAAGACATGTACTTTTGCATCACGCCATTCAACCCATTCGCCATCCATCCAGATTTTGCCGTCTCTATCATCCATTGTCATCATTGTCATTACACCTATATTCGTAAAAGTATTGCTTGTTGTTAGCCAGTATTATACTGGCATAATCAGATAATCAGGTACCTTAGTTGCTATTTATAATAAAAAACTATCTCAGATAAAATAATGAGTTTTAGCTCAAATTCTATATATCAGCTAAAATAGTGTTTTCTAATATACAATCTTATTTACCCGACTATGACTAACTTTAAAATCACTTTAAGTGAACTCGATACGCCAGTAAAAGTACTCTTTACTGGCTACTTAACGACCGTCGCCATCGGTTATCTTTTTGCCTTAATTCAAATCTTATTTACTCATGGCATGGCTGACGGGAAATTTGGCTTATCTATTGATGATATCGTCTATAGTTATTACGGCAACCGCTCGGGAACAGTGTTAGAGAAGAAGCTAACTGGCTCTATGAAAAATAAAGCGACTGAGAAAGAAAACTTTGCCATCATGCAGTGGGTACGTGATGGCGCTGATGAGTATCAGTTTACAAATTTAAAAATCGATAAAATCATCGATAAAAAGTGCGTGATGTGTCACAACGAAAGCGCATCAGGGATTCCAGATTTCACTGAATTTGAAAACTTAGAGGAAGTAACTAAAGAGGATGAGGGAGCAACATTTTCTTCATTAACGCGAGTTTCTCATATCCATTTATTTGGTATCAGTTTTATTTTTATGTTCATCGGGCTGATTTTTAGCTTTTCAACCACAGCCTCGAGCAAATATAAAAGTATTGCAATCGGTATGCCGTATGCCTTTCTTATTATTGATATTTTATCCTGGTGGCTAACTAAGTTACACCCTATGTTTGCGTCATTAATTATGATTGCTGGTGCGGGTATGGGAGCTTCATTTGCATTTATGTGGATTGTATCTATAAAAGAGATGTGGTTCATTAACAACCCTTGGTTTTGCGAGCCTGGCTCACCTTGTCAAAGAACTTTAAAAATCATTTCTGGCTTTAGTTTAAATAGCCTCGCTTTTATTGGCGGTAAATTAAGAAGAGAATTTTTTCCTAAGCTACTTACACTGATAAAAGATGGCTTTACTTGGCTATATAATAAAATGAAATAAACTTTTACTCTTAGCTACGCACACTATTGTGCGTAGCTACATTCTCACTAAAGGAAAAATAATGATTAAATCCATGCACATGCTGTTTATCTTATTATCGGTAAGCAGCTTTATTACCCGCATTATGCTTGCAGAATTTAAACCGGCCTTATTACAAGTCAAATTTGCTAAAATAGCCCCTCATGTGATCGATACCATTTTATTGCTAAGTGGTATCGCTCTCGTCTTTCAAGGCAATTGGCTGGCGGGAGAATATGGCTGGATTGTGACAAAATTCATTATGCTATTGGTCTATATAGGCTTTGGTGTAATGGCAATGCGTAATGCAGGAATAAGACGCTGGGGTGCTTTCGTTCTGGCACTAGCTTGTTTCGGATATATTTTATCCGTAGCGATTACTAAAAACGGTTTTATTTAACATTTCTGACATTATGCCTGAATCTTCCTGTTACTTCTTTGCAGCTTTGCCCTGTGAAGCCAAGCCATTAATTGAGTACTTTAAATTAAAAAAAGTGCTATCGGTGAGCGCCTTTACTATTTATCGAGGCGCAAATATCACACTCACAGTAACAGGCTTGGGCAAATCAGCAATGGCTGCAGGTGCAGGCTATACCTTAGCTTTATTTCCTGCAGACTCTTTGCCTGTCATGCTGAATATCGGGATTGCTGGACATAAGGATTATGCTTTAGGCGAGGTATTTTCTGCGCAAAAAGTTACTGATTATGACAGCGGCCGTAGTTTTTACCCGCAATTAGTCACTTCCCCGCCTTGTGCAACGCAATTGATTACCACGGTTAGTCAGGCACAATTAAGTTATTCTGCTGATACACTGTATGAAATGGAAGCCTCCGCCTTTTATGAAACAGCAGTCCGCTTTAGCTCCAGTGAGCTTATTCAATGCATTAAGATTATTTCTGATAATGAAGATAATGCCAGTACACAAATTAAGCCCGCACTGGTCAGCGAATGGGTCAAAAATGCACTACCAGTTATTGACAGCTATTATCAGCAACTGACTGAATTAGCGCGCCTAGTTCAGACTACAGATATAACGGAATATACAAAAATTATTAGCCAATGGCGCTTTAGTAGTAATGAAAAAATGCAATTGCAAAGCTTATTAAATAAAAGGGCGCTATTAATGGGTGATAAGAAGCTTGATTTAACTGAGTCGGCACCAGCAACTGGCAAAGCCGTTTTAAATTTATTGCGTAATAAGATCGGTGCGCAGGCTTTCGGTAGCTTTTAACGATTTATCCAAAAATCAGTTAGATAACTCATCAAGCAAAAAATCAATTTGCTAAAACCTTATCAAAAACAAGACTGGCTTCTTCACATGAAATATTAGCTTGCTCATTATTTAAAATATAACGGGCAAAATGCTCGATACACTGCCAGTTTTTAGGCTGACTAATAAATTGAAATGCGCGTATAAAAAGGTATTCTACTTTTAACTCTCGCTCTCTAGCATCACTAATAAAATACTCCAAATAAGCATAAGCTTGTTCTAAGTCAGAGTGCCCACCATAATTATTTAAAGCCTTAATATTCACTAGCTGTGGATTGAATACCTCATCATCACGTAGTGCAACAAATTTAGCTTCCGCCAGAGGGCCTGCAAGTAAGTTAATGACATCGGCCTCATAAGCTTGTTGTAAGCTGTGTTTTTCTGTGCCTAAATCTAAATAGGTATTTTCAATTTCAGCAACCGGTAAGTTCTCAATTAAGCGGCCTCCTTCAATTTTGGCAAAAAAAGGGTATTCCGCGCACTCATGCCGATTAAAATTTATTTCAAAGAAAACCGGTGGTAATTGTAGCTCACGATTACGGATATAAATAGCGGCGACATGCCCTGCTTCATGATAAGCAATATGATTATGGCGCTCTGTAGCAGAAGTAACTGAAGATTTGGGAAAATAATAGGTACGTTTCATAAGAATGTCCTAAAAAAAAATGCGGCCAGAAGCCGCATAAGAGGAAGGAAGTAGCTCTGATTTCCTAGAAAAGGAACGCATTCAAAGTTGGGCTTAGTTTATGTGGATTCTTTGCGCATGAAAATGTGTCATTTTGACGCGCGACAATTTGCCGCTACTATTGGCATAGTAACTGCTTGTATCACTTGTTTGCCTAGTAAAAACACAACAAAATCAATGCTTTTAACCTTAGTTTTAAGCCAAGAATAAGTTATATCCCTTATTTCTTTAAGGCATATAACCCATTCATGAAAATTGTGTGAAATTAAACTTAATATGCACAAATTATTATTTTATTCAGCTAGTCATTTCTAACGGCAGAACTTGCGCTAAAATAACTATTTTCAGCCCTTAGCTCATTATGTGCTTTTAGAAAAAGCCCCTATCTATGACGATTTCTCTTATTATTCCCACCTTTAACCGACAAGCAACACTAAGACGAGCACTAGACTCTGTTTTACAGCAAAGCTTATTGCCCGACGAGATTATTGTCATTGATGACGGCTCTATTGATGCAAGCGCAGAAATGGTCAAAACTGAATTCCCACAAGTACAATACCTTTACCAAAGCAATCAAGGCGTCAGTGCTGCCAGAAATAATGGCATACGGCACGCAACAGGAGAGTGGATTGCCTTACTAGACTCTGATGATACTTGGTTTGCAGAAAAGCTAGAAACGCAAATAAAGGCACTGCAACAAGCGCCAGAAATAAAGCTCTGTCACACAGAAGAAATATGGATTCGCAATGGCGTAAGAGTCAATGCCATGAATAAATACAAAAAAACTGGAGGCTGGATATTTACGCACTGCCTACCTTTATGCGCGATATCTCCCTCCTCAACATTAATACACCACTCAGTTTTTGACGATGTCGGCCTATTTGATGAAAACTTGCCGGCGTGCGAAGACTATGACTTATGGCTACGCATTAGCGCTAAATACCCTGTATTATTTTTAGAACAAGCTTTAATCAATAAATACGGTGGCCATGAAGATCAACTTTCGCATCAATATTGGGGAATGGACCGCTTCAGAATACAAGCCCTAGACAAGCTGCTCAGCCATTCTGATTTAAACACTGAGAATAAAACAGCGGCAAGTAATATGCTATTAAAAAAAGCGCGTATATTTCAAAAAGGGGCTTTAAAACGAGGAAAAACGGAATCGGTAGACTATTACCAAGGCTTGATTGAGCGCCATATGGGCTAAGCTTCAACCCATAAAACAATGCGGCCACCCGAGAGCTGACCGCTTTTTTATCTAAAAAGAAGAATGAGCTAAATTAATTAGCTACCTCTTTCTATAGGAGAATCAACTTCTTCAACGCAGTCAAGCTATTGAACATTATCAATCCTTTATTTCTCAGGGAGTAGGGCAAGATATTTGGCATGGTTTAAAACACCAAATTTATTTAGGAGATGATAACTTTGTTAAAAAGCAAATGAAACGTTTGACGAGTGATGACAGTCAGCTATCTGAAGTCCCTCAAAAGCAGCGCAGAAAACCTGCAAAAAGTTTAAAAGAGTACCAAGAATCAAGTGCCAGTAGAAATGATGCCATCGTTGCGGCATACCGAACAGGTGTTTATACGGTGAATGAAATTGCAAGCTATTTTGGATGTCATTATTCAACAGTTAGTCGCGTTATTACAAAATTCAAGACTTGGCCCTTGCTTTCTGCTGGGATTGCAAACATATAACACCAATAAATACAGGTTCTGAATAATTAAATTTACTTATTTCTTCCAAATGAAATATAGTTACTTATTGAACATAATTATCTTTAGTAGATAGGGCATATGGAATCACTTGAAGAAATGAGAAAGAGTATCGACAATATTGATAATGCTATTATTGCGCTGTTTGCAGAGAGATTTAAAGTTACTAATAGAGTTGGTTATTACAAAGCTAAACGTCAATTGCCCTCTAAAGACCCTGAGAGGGAAGCTAAGCAATATGACCGAATTATTGAAATTGCAGAACAATATGGTTTAGACCCTGAATTTGCTAAATCATACCTCGAAGCTGTGATAGAACGTGTAATTAATAATCATGAAAAGATTTCGATTCAAGTTCAGTTAGAACAGAGAAATTAGTTATTTTCAATAATTATGTGCATACAAAAAATCCAGTTGCCCAGCTTAATGCGTCGCGGTTTTTAAAATTGAGTGTGTTAAATCAAAATAGTGGTTAAAATCGGTGTCAACTGATTTTGGCCTTCAAGCTGTAGGAAAACCTCCAATTGTAAAATTGGAAGCAAAATATGCTGCGGAGAGTGCCCTCAAATAGAATTGGTAGAGGTCAACCGAGCTAGAATTCGTATACAAACGCGTTTTTAGACGAATTTTCGATTTAAAAAAATGGCTGGAGGTTTTTCTACAGCCTCGTTAGCTTCAAGAAAATATTTTTTAGCTACAATTCAAAATAAGTAATTTCTTGCAAGATAAATGTAATTACATTATAGTTACTTTTTATTTATAACTGGAGTTCTCATGGCTCATTTAGTTAGAATTGGTAATTCTCAAGGCATTAGAATACCTAAGCCATTTATCGAGCAAGCGCACCTTGAAGGGAAAGAACTTAAATTCGAAGTGCTTAATGGAGGTCTTTTTATTGCTCCTATTCAGAAAGCAAGACAGGGTTGGGCTAAGTCCATTAATACTATACTTGCAACTCACGGAGAAGAGCTAAATGACAGTGAATGGCTTGATGCCAAACTAACCAGTGATGATGAATTCGAATGGTAGTTTCAAATATTAGTCGGTTTGAAATATGGCTTGTAAGTCTTAATCCAACTCAAGGTAGAGAAATTAATAAAACTAGACCTTGTGTTATTATTTCTCCTGATGAGATGTCTGCATTATCAACAACGCTTGTTGCTCCAATGACAAGCAAGGGTTTTGGTTTCCCTTGTCGAGTTGAATGTGAGTTTAAAGGAAAAAAAGGGTTAATATTATTAGATCAAATTAGAGCTATTGATAAAACACGCCTAATCAAGAGACTAGGTATTCTTGATGCTGGAATTCAAGTTAAATTATGTAGCTCCCTTCAAGAAATGTTTGCATTTTAAGTCATCAGCTAACGAACAAGGTTAGATTGTGATCGCGAAGCGAGCCACAATCTGAACCGTTTGTTGGACAAGCCCGGCACGATAGTAGAAAGTTGATTAAATTCGCTCTATGGAAATAGCTTTTTCTTGATCAGCCCGATTGATTAATCGACCCTCTGCTTTTATCCGTCTAAAGAACATTGAGCATTGTCTATTGCAGGCAACCCTCAAAAATTTAACTACCCAGGTAGTTTTTTAGCCTTCAGCCCCCATTTCAATTCAAGCAATTCTCTCAGCGACTCATCCGCTGCTAGCTTGGGGGTTGTGCGTCAATTTACATGCGCGCTAATGACTTCCATGGTTAAATCAGCACAAGGTTAGAGGCGATTTCCACTCTCGGTATTCGCCTGCGGCCCACCCTCATTGCACCACCACAACACTGACAAGTGACTTGTGGACGTGGTTTTAGTGTCGCCAATAGCTTTGCAGGATCAAACTTTAGCAGGCGGTGAATCAGCTTAATCCCCCTTTTACTATTGGGATGTAAAAAGCCATAGTTCCGCGCACGACGAAAGCCTTTGGGTAAAATATGTTGCAGCACTAACCAGAGAAATTTAGCGCCCGAAACCGTTTTGGTTTTATAGCGTTTGCATTTGCATTTGCGTTTGCTGTCTTGGTAACGATAAGTCACGTTACCATTCTGGCAGGCTAAAATATCCTTCTCACGAATGGCACCACGATACAGATAAATCAGCGCTTTATCGCCTGCGCCGACAAATTTGCAATCCACGACCCATTGATTCGGAATCGTTGTGGGAAAGGGCAGCTCTTCTTCTGTCATCTAATTTCACCGCACTCCAGGAAAGGCGGCTTAAAAGTGAATGAAAATAATCCACCCATTGCTCTTGCGATAAATTATCTAGGTCTCTCTGGAAATGCGCTCCGATACGCCGAATCGCTCGCGAATAAGCTTCGTCCAACAATATGAATTCTTTAAAACATAAAGCAGAGCCCGAGGGTTCTGCCTTTTTTGTTAGCACTTATGCTTTATTTAATAAAGCCAACTAAATATTCACCTGCAACACATCAACCCCTTCCCAAATATTCTCAATAAATTCAGGAGTCATTCCTGGCATACCGTCTTTCATCCAGTCGACTAGAGCGCGCGCAATATTTGGGTAAGTGATACGAACCGCATGAGGGTGGTGCAACCATTGCTCAATAACTTCTGGGTCCATGTCATTCATGGTGTGTCCATATCCTAATTGCTTTAAAGCTGCTGCATTAGAAATTTGCTCCATTTGTGCATGCAAAGGCTTAGCGAGTATCTTTTTACCTAATTGCAAGGATTCACTCGCTAGCTCAAAACCGGCATTACTGATAATTCCCTGACAATCGTATAAATCTTTTTGAAAGCCATCTCTTGATAAAGGATGGCAAATAATGTGCTCATATTTACTAACAACAGGAGCAGGAGAGTACAAATGAAATTGAAAATTTTCGAAAGGACACAAGTGTTTAATAACTTCATGTTGATCCTCAAAAGGCAGATAAACAACAATCTTATTGCTTTGCGTACTTTTAGGGAATTCTGGTGTATCAATAATAGGCGGCAGTATTGGCTGGCCAAAATGATGCCAATGCAAACCTATACCTATATCCGCAGGCGCGAAGTTTTTCATCACAAGATCAGCAATCGGGTCAGACCCTGATCGTGGAATATCGTGATTAAATGCATACTGATGCCCTATTCCTAAAACCTTTTTGTTCTGTTTTTTAGCCGCCCAAGCCGTCACAGGCTCAAAATCACTGATGACTAAATCAAAACTCGATAAATCAAGTGCCTTAATATCTTTAATAAAACGAATTGGTTTTGCTTCAGCTGCCGTCTTAAGATAATTAACCTGCCCTTTATCAGTATTAAAGGTTAAACCTTCCCGATGCTGATAACCATTAAAAACTTCCATATCAAAATACTTATCCGATGGTCGGCCGGTGAATTGAAAAGTCACGTCAAAACCTGCCGCATATAGCTCTTTCGCCATCACTCTTGCACGAGTAATATGCCCGTTGCCTGTTCCCTGAACTCCGTAAAATATTTTCATGGCATTAATTGATTTAAACTAAAAAGAGAAACACTAACACCCAGAACCATTCCAACTAAAGTATCCGTTGGGAAATGTACTCCAAGCACTACGCGAGAAAAACCCACTAAAGCTGCCCATAAAAGCAAAGGCAATAATAAGAAGGGCACAAAAAAACCTATAATCGTTGCAACCATAAAAGCTGCAGAGGTATGCCCCGAAGGAAAACTAAATTGGTCAGAAGGCGTCACTAGACTATGAAAATCTTTTAAAGCTGCTTGAGGACGGTTGCGTTTGAAGACATTTTTCAATACGAAATACACGGGCCTTTCAATTAAAAAAGCGAGTAATAGCGTTTGTAAAAAAGTGCTTTCTGCTCCTTCGGTCAGATAAAGAAAACCGATGAGAAAAGCATAGAAAGGGCCATCTCCGGTACGGGAAATATAACGAGAAAATAAAGCTAAATGTTGGTAGACTCCTGCATTGATTAAACGTGTGAACATAAAAACATCATATTTATGGACGGAATAAATCAGTTTCATTTTTCTTGCCCCTATTTCAGTCTGAATATAACTTCAGATGTAGTGGTTGTACTCAGGACTAAGAATAGTTTTCTACTGTGACAGAATAATGAAGCTTTTTTGAAACTTTTGTGACAAGCGCTTAACGAATAAAAGATTCTTTTTTACTACCCCGGTAATCTTTCACTTTTTGCCAAGCTTTTCGGCTATGTTTATTATCAAACAAGCTAATAACCCTGCACTTAACCTTATTAGAAGCTTTAAACATAATAGAAAAACCAACGACCATTGCTAATAAGCCGAAAGGAACCGGTAAGGCAAGGAAAATAAAATCATTCCGATCTGTCTCTTTAATGCGACGCTTATTAACAGTGCATCATAAACAGGTAAGTCATTGTTTTATTATGAATAATAACCATAAACCATACTAGAGCATTACTTTTAAATAATAGAATCAGTTGTTTGATAGCGACAGTTTTTTTGCTTTTAGTGCTATTAGATAAAATTAACAACCCAAAAATAAATTTAATTTACCTCAGGATTCTAGGTCTACAAGCATTATAAATACTGCTATCAACTAGAATCATAGATATATTCAATCAATCATTTTGCTATAAAGCCCCCTGTTTGGCATCAATACTGCATTATGCTTGTTAATGATATTTATTTTTTAGCTTACACCCCCTCCCTAGCAAGCTAAGAAGTACTACTATCATTTTAGTTCGTATGCTTTTCACAGATTTATCTGTAGGCATTTTTATAAAAAAATAAGGAACAAAAATGTTAAAAAAAATATTCTTTGCAAGTCTGTTGATAATGAGCGCTCAAAATGTAATGGCTTTTGGCTTAAGCGATGTTAATGATGCAGCTAATCAAGCGACTGATGCAACTAACACTGCGCAGAAAACTGCCGATAAAGTAGAACAAGTAAATGAAAAATCTTTGACAGATATGGCTGAAACCGTAGCCACTGATAGCGCTAAAGAAGGTGTTAATGGCGCAGTAAAAGGTGCAGCAAAAGGGACTATTGTTAAAAGCGGAACAACTGGTGCTGTCGACGGTGCGAAAACTAGCATGAGTAAACTAATGAACTAAGGCTTCATTGATTAAATTAATAGCCCAGATAAAGCTCTATTTTTATCTGGGCTTA
>Ga0209826_1000357_pt1 | contig 33394 bp, 27 predicted proteins | sample GOMGulsemesocosm_5_FD_184637 | JGI IMG/M metagenome (GOLD analysis project Ga0209826, IMG submission 184637) | Methane-oxidizing microbial communities from mesocosms in the Gulf of Mexico - GOM15C Gulf of Mexico (SPAdes) (version 2) | ecosystem: Environmental > Aquatic > Marine > Cold seeps... | reverse complement strand
TAACCACCAACTAGAAAGACTGCGTCTTAAACAAAAAAGTCTTGAACTAAAAGGTGAATGGACAGATGAAGCCAGCAAAAATCAAACTCTAAAAAAAGCAGAACTTGATAATGAGTACAAAGGCTACGAAGAACAATTAGATGCTCTTTATAAACAAATCAGAAGAGATAGCTTAGTGGCTAAAGAATCTACAGGGACAGAGTTAGAAATTCCTTTAGAGTCGGTTGTTCATGTGATTCGTCCTAACAGCATGAATGTTTTTACTAAAATTTTGCAATACTTTGTTAAATTTGGCGAGTTTGTTTCGGAAGACCCAAGAGAAGCGAATACTGAAGGCGGAATTTTCCCCGCTATCTTTGGTACAGTGATGATGGTGATGCTAATGGCTGTTATTGTGACGCCATTTGGTGTAATTGCAGCAGTCTATTTACGTGAATATGCAAAACAAGGCTTCACAACACGCTTAATTCGTATTGCTGTTAATAACTTAGCTGGTGTTCCCTCTATTGTTTACGGCGTATTTGGTTTAGGCTTCTTTGTCTATATTTTGGGTGGTAATATTGATGAGTTATTCTTTCCTGAATCAGCTCCCGCACCTGTATTTGGTACACCAGGATTATTATGGGCATCACTCACTTTAGCATTGTTAACCTTACCTGTTGTGATTGTTTCAACAGAAGAAGGCCTATCGCGTGTCCCTAAATCTATCAGAGAAGGTAGTTTAGCGTTAGGGGCAACTAAAGTAGAAACCTTATGGCGTACTGTATTACCGATGGCGAGCCCTGCGATGATGACTGGTTTAATTTTAGCCGTCGCGAGAGCTGCCGGAGAAGTTGCTCCCTTAATGTTAGTAGGTGTAGTTAAGCTAGCCCCTACCTTACCTTTAGATGGTAACTTTCCTTTTTTACATTTAGATAGAAAATTTATGCATTTAGGTTTTCATATCTATGATGTGGGTTTTCAAAGCCCAAATGTTGAAGCCGCAAGACCTTTGGTTTATGCCACCTCATTATTGCTTGTGATGGTCATTATTGGTTTAAACATGTTTGCTATCAGCATAAGAAATAATTTACGTGAAAAATTTAGAGCATTGGAAGGTATGTAATTTATCACTGGGGCGCAAGCTAAAACCTGCCCCCAATAAAACAACTTCTCTCTATAATTAAATAAAACAGAATAAACAATATGACTGAACAAAAAACACATGCAATTGATATGTCTTCCATAGCAAATGCAACACAAAGTAATAATGAAGCAACTGACACCTGTATAAAAGTTGATAATCTAAATTTACATTACGGTGAAAAACAGGCTTTATTTAATGTAAATATGGAAATGCCTAGAAAAAAGGTAACCGCATATATTGGTCCCAGTGGTTGTGGTAAATCTACATTATTAAGAAGTATCAATCGAATGAATGATTTGGTTGATAGTGCAAAAATTGATGGCAAAATATTGCTTAATGGGGAGGATATTTATGATAAATCCGTCAATGTAGCTGACTTACGCCGACGTGTAGGGATGGTATTTCAAAAACCAAACCCTTTTCCTAAATCTATTTACGAAAATGTGGCTTATGGATTACGCATCCAAGGTATGAATGACCGTAGAGTTTTAGATGAAACTGTGGAGAAATCATTACGTGGCGCAGCACTTTGGGATGAAGTTAAAGATCGTTTACAAGACAATGCTTTAGGCATGTCGGGTGGACAACAACAGAGACTAGTTATTGCCCGTGCGATTGCGATTGAGCCTGAAGTTATGTTGTTAGATGAACCAGCTTCAGCATTGGACCCTATTTCAACTTTAAAAATTGAAGAATTGATTCATGAATTGAAAGAAAAATACACCATTGTTATTGTGACTCATAATATGCAACAGGCAGCTAGGGTTTCAGACTATACTGCGTTTATGTATATGGGTGAATTAATAGAATTTGGTGCAACTAATGACTTATTTACTAATCCAACAAAAAAACAAACTGAAGACTATATTACTGGGAGATACGGTTAATGGAAAATAGAGCAAGCGGACAACATATTTCTCACTTATTTGACGAAGAAATGGAAAATATTAGGAATAAAGTCTTAACTATGGGCGGTTTAGTTCAGCAGCAAATGGAACAGGCTGTTACTGCATTTATAACCAGTGACCAATCTTTAGCTGAAAAAATTTTACAACAGGAGGAAACCGTTAATTCTTTAGAAATGGAGATTGACCATGACTGTATTCAGGTTCTAGCCAAACGTCAACCCACGGCTATTGATCTACGTATGCTTATTTCAGTTATTAAAGTAATTACTGATTTAGAAAGAATAGGTGATGAAGCAGGACGTATTGCAAAAATGGCTATCCGTTTAGATGCTACTGATTACTATCATGATCAATACCATGAGTTAAACCACTTAGTTGATATGGTGAAAGGTATGTTAAACGGCAGCTTAGATGCTTTTGCCCGTATGGATGTAGAGGGTGTAGCAAAAATTACTCGTAAAGATGAAAAAGTAGATAGGGAATACACTAGTATTATCCGCCAGTTAATAACTCGAATGATGGAAGATCCTAGAAATATTACCAGAATGCTTGATATGCTTTGGACTGCTCGGGCTTTGGAGCGTATTGGTGATCATGCCTGTAATGTATGTGAACATGTGGTTTATATTGTCAAAGGTGATGATGTAAGACACTTAAATCAAGATGATATGGAAAATAAAATAAACAAATGAGTGCATTAAATATACTGGTCGTTGAAGATGAAGATGCCATCAGAGAAATGTTAGTGATGGTTTTGGAACAAGCTTCTTTAAGTGTCATTGCTGTTGCAAGTGCAGAAGAAGCACAGCATTCACTTGCTGATAATGCGCGTCCAGATTTAGTATTACTTGACTGGATGTTACCTGGGATTAGTGGGGTTGAATTAGCCCGACGATTAAAACAAGACGATTTGTATAAAGACCTACCTATTATCTTATTAACAGCTAGAGGCGAAGAAGAAGATAAGGTTCGAGGGCTTGAAATTGGGGCTGATGATTATATGACTAAACCCTTTTCACCCAAAGAACTGGTAGCGCGTATTAAAGCGGTTCTAAGACGAAGTGGAAAAAACATTGCCGAAGAAATATTAAATGTGGGTAATATTTCTTTAGATGTTAATAAACACCGTATTACAATTGATAATAAAGTCGTTATTGTCAGTCCTACGGAGTTTAAGCTTATGCATTTCTTTATGACTCATCAAGATAATGTTTATAGTCGCACCCAATTATTGGATCAAGTCTGGGGGCGCAGTGCCTATATTGAAGAAAGAACTGTCGATGTGCATATCAGAAGACTAAGAAAAATTCTCAAGGATTTTAGTAAAGATGAACTCATACAAACAGTTCGAGGCTTTGGTTATCGGTTTTCAGTGATTGAATGATGGAGATATTATGGCTTTGGCGTAAAGAAGTAAGCTATATTTCACTGCTTATCATTATAGCCGCAGTAATAAGCCATTTTGTGGGCTTTTTTATGCCCATGGCTTTGTTCATTTTAGTTTCTATTCTCATTAAACAAGCCATTTTATTGTCCCACTTAGAACAATGGCTAAGTCATGGTGCAAGAGGAAAACTTCCGGTAGGAACGGGAGTATGGGGTGATATTTATTATCACTTTTATCGCATTAAACAAAAAGAGAAAAGGCGCAAAAAAACTTTAGGTAAAATTATTGAGCAATTCCGTAAATCAACCGATGTTTTACCTGATGCAGCCATTGTATTAGGTCAAAATGATGAAATTGAATGGTCAAATAAACTAGCTAAACTGGTTTTAGGTATTAAAAAATCAGATAAAGGGCAACGCATTGATAACCTGATAAGATCACCTAAGTTCGTAGATTTTCTTAAGAACAGAAATGATAAAAAATCACTGGTTTTACCCTCGCCAATTAATGGACGACTTATTTTACAATATAAAATTGTCGCTTATGCTGATGGCCAGCATCTTGTCGTAGCACATGATGTGACCCAACAAAAAATGATGGAAGCCATGCGCAAGAATTTTGTTGATAATGTTTCCCATGAGTTGAGAACCCCTCTTACAGTATTAAAAGGCTACCTAGAAACCATTCAAGATGTGGATGGTAATCACTCAAGCTTGATGACAGCATCATTAAAACAAATGAATGCTCAGACTGATCGAATGCAATATTTAGTAGATGACCTTTTATTGCTTGCCAGCTTAGAAACAAAAAAGAAAAAAGTTGAATGTGTTGATATATCCAATCTTATTAACAATATTTGCATTGAAAGCGGGGCGCTAGAAAACCAATATCAACGCATTGAACTGAATATTGAAGAAAACATTAATATCTCAGGTGAGGAGCAAGACTTACGCAGTGCTTTTTCAAACTTAATCACCAATGCATTAAAATATTCTCCAGATCAATCCCCCGTTAAAGTCACTTGGAAAAAGCTAAATAAGACCCTTGTTTTTGAAGTAGTCGATGAAGGGGAAGGTATTTCTGCAACAGACATACCACGAGTAACAGAGCGTTTTTTTAGGGCTGAAAAAAAACGTAGTAAGAAATTAAGTGGAACAGGTTTAGGCTTAGCTATTGTTAAACATGTCCTCATTCGTCACGATGCTAAACTAGAAATAAGCAGTCAATTAGGCAAAGGGAGTAAATTTAGATGTATATTTCCTATATCACGAAGTTGCCCTCCTTAATATTTTTACAAAAAATATACACCCTGTAGGAGCGTCCGCCCTCGGCGCGATTTTTAACAAGTTTTAGAAAAAGAATAGGTTTAAATTCGCGCCAAGGCCGCGCGCTCCAATGTCATTAAGTTAAGCCTTGTAGCCTTGATGAAACGAAGTGGAATCAAGGTTTATCTGTGAAACTCCTTGATTTCGCTACGCTGCATCAAGGCTACATATGCTCTAGATTTCTTAATTTAACGACATTAGCGAGCGCTCCTACACATAACTTTATGCTGAAGAGGCTTCTGTTGCAACGTCTTCATCCTCATTCTCAAGCAACTCCCCTTCTTTACTTTCTTCTTCCTCATCAGGATTTGTGAGTGCATGGTAATGAGCTTGCTCAATTAATTGTTCTAACTCGGTTTGTGGATACAAAAACTCGAAAATTAAAATAGGAATCAGCATAAAAATCATCACAGCGATAGGATTAAAACCAGGATTAATAATATCAGCGATCCAGAAGGAGCCTAGGCCACCAATAACCATCACAATAGGGTTGGGTAATTTTATCTTCATAAGCTAGCTATCGACCGAAACTTAATATTCTTGAATTTAAAATATATGAACAGAATTAGCTTGAAAACTAACCCAGAGCAAATCATCTAAAGAAACTTTCATTTCATTAAAGGCTTGTATAGATAACATGACTTGAAAGAGCTCGCCAGCCAAAATACTTATCCTTATTTTTCCACCTTCCGCAATAATAGCAGTAACTCTACCTTGATACTGGTTTTGCAGATTTGAAACCATCGCTGTTACAGATAATATAATTTCGTGAGGATCAATTGAAATATGCTGATAATCTTTGTCATTAACCTTTAATAGTATTTTAATTTTTCCTGTATCAAAAATCTGGTTTTTAACAGTTCCCTGAAATAAATTAATTAACGGTGAATTTGCCACTTTACCGTGTACCAAAGAAATAACATCATCCGCAATAGCAATGCCTTGCAATCGATTATGGGTACTAAAAATCAACGTTTTTTTATGATTTTTTACATATTTCAAAATAAAGTCTTCTAACAAGCTTTCACTATGGTGATCAAGATAACTGAAAGGTTCATCCATTAAAAGCACTTCGGGGTTGGTAATAATAGCACGAGCTAAAGCCACCTTTTGCTGTTCCCCTCCTGATAAACTTTTCGCCTGTTTTAATCGCAGGTGTGCAATACCTAGTTGTACTAAAGCCTCCTCTATTTGCTCTTCTCGCTTATTATTCTGTTGATGAAATTTTAATGCTAAATTCAAATTATCAGCAACAGAGCCTCGGAGCATATAAGGTTTCTGGGACAAAAATGAAATACGCTGAATAAACCTATGTTGCTGTTTTTTTGTGAAGGGCTCAGAAAAAAACTGTAATTTTCCTTGCTGAGTATTTTTTAAAAAGGACAATAAATTAAGTAGGGTACTTTTTCCACTTCCATTAGCTCCAATTAAGGCCGTAATTTTATTGGCGCGAATATTTAATTTTTCAATGGATAAAGCCTCGACTTTATCGTAAGAAAAACTTACCCGTTTTAATTGATAAGCATTAATCACTACCATTAGCCCGATAGTATTCTAATAATGATCGAAAAATAAGAGGGTCTTTTTTTAATACCAATTCACCCTCTTTGGGATTTAACTGATGTTCAAGCCTAGACAAATAAAAGCGCAATGCCGCTAACCGTAAATAGAATGTTAAATGTTTTTGTTCATCTTCATTTAATATCCTAATACTCTGATAGCCAGATAATAAAGCTTTAAATTTCTGCTGATTAATGGCGCTATTATCAATACACCAGTCATTACAAGTAATAGCAATATCAAACAGAAAACAGTCATTACAAGCATTATAAAAGTCTAAAATGGCACTAATTGAACCCTTATTAAATAAAACATTATCCTTGAATAAGTCAGCATGAATAACGCCTCTGGGCAAATCAGGTACCGAATAGTTTAATTGAAAATCAAGTTCTGAAGTAAGTAACTCCACGTCTTCCCCTGAAAGATTTTCTTTAATTTTATTAAAAACTTGTTGGCAACCTATTATATTTTTTGGATTATATTTATCAAACCCTGAAGACTGGCTAGTCATATGTAACTGCGCCAAATATTGCCCAATTTCTGTACATTGATCAATAGAGGGTCTTTCAATGGAGTGGCCTGGTAAACAATTAAATACAGCTGCGGGTTTATCTGCCAAACTATTAATAAAGTTATTTTCGCTACAACTATATGGTTTAGGTGAAGGAAAGTCAGATTTATTTAAATGATTGAGTAATACCAAATAACTTGATAATTCTTCAGAGCTTAATGATTCAAAAATAGTCACAATAAAGTCACCTTGAGAACTGGTCACTCTATAATTTGTATTTTCTATGCCCGCCTGAATCCCCGAATAATGTAATACTGTCCCTAATGAATAGAGATTTAAAAAGTGCTGTAGTTGCTGAAGATGAATAGGGGTGTAGACAGACATGAATAATGTTTTTGGTGCTTAAACGCATTATTATACTGCATGCATGGTCTGTGCAGAAAATCATGAAATACATCAATCAAAGTTGATGTATTTCATTGAAGTTATCAAATAATTTCAGCGATTAATAAACGTAAAACTGGCGCATCATGCCCAAATCTTCATGTTCAAGATTATGACAATGGTATAAAAAGAAACCTTTAAAATCTTGAAAAGGTTTAATAATTTCAATTTCTTCACCTGGCATGACTAAAACGGTATCTTTCCAGCCAGAATCAATAAAACCATCTTTGACTGTTTCGTATTCATCCAAACGCATACCGCCTGGTTTTCTAGAAATAATCTGGTATTGTTGCCCATGTAAATGAATAGGATGCGCCATAGACATCATCATACCTCCGCCCATCATGCCGCCTCCCATCTTCATTTTACTGTTGTTATTTCCATGCGCTCCCTTCTCCATTCCGTGATCATGAAAAATCTTAATCTTTTTAATGGAGCCAACGGGCACTCTTTCAAAATCCATCACCTTATCCATTGAATAAGATTTCCCATTTAACATAGGTCTCATGGGTTTCATTGAAATAGCTATGGGTAAAGGCTTATGTGCATTATCAACATCTCGCTCAGTCAGTCGATCAAATTTAACTAAGCGTTTAGGTAGTTTGGGGGAGTCACTAACTTTTTCAGTTACGTTAAAAGAGGCAATAGGAAATTTAGCACCTTGAGCCAAACCGCCACCGCTCATCATTCCCATTCCACCTCCCATCATGCCACCGCCCATTCTTTTTGACGAGCCGCCTTTTCCTTTTTGCATATTTGAAGCCATAGGCGGCATGGCTCCAGAATAAGGAAGGCTATACATCACCAGCTTTGAACCGACAGAACGACCACTAAAATCTAGCCATAAATCAACCCGTTCGCCCGGAGCAAGCATAATATAAGGTCTAGTTTCGGGGGTTTCTAGTATCCCCGCATCCGTTCCAATAGCGGTTAAAGGCGTACCATCATCCCAACCTAATTTATAAATTCTTGAGTTGGAACCATTAAGTGCTCTAAAGCGATACGCTCTCGATTTAACCGAAAATGTAACATTAGGTTTACCATTAACTAAAATCGTATCACCTAAAAATCCAGTCATTCTGCTATGCATTCCACGCAGGTATCTTAATTGGTTACGATTGTTGAATGTTCTATCTTGCAGGACTAAGGGAAGATCAAACTCATCTCGAGGCAAATCAAGTTTTTTTTCTTGGTCATCGGTGACGGTAATTAACCCTGCTAAACCTTGATAAACCTGTTCTGCTGTCAGCTCATGCGTATGAGAATGATAAAAACTGGTACCGGCTCTATTCATCACTTCAAATTCATAAACATACCTTTCACCAGACTGAATGGTATACATAGGATGCCCATCACTTTTCTGGGGAACATGGAGCCCATGCCAATGAATGATTGAAGGTTCTGACAAAGCATTATTAAAATAAATTCGGACTTTCTGCCCTTTTTCATAATTAATAATAGGCCCCAAGTAATTACCTTTTAAATGTTGCAGAGTTCCCTTAGGGCCTTTTAATAATTTGGCATAAAATTTTTGAACCTGCGTATTAGGCCCTTTTTTTAAAATGGGGACGTAACCTTTCCTAGCCGTAATTTCTATTTCTACATCAGGATTAAAGCCTCGAGTGGGGCTACTTTTAACTTGCCCCTGATTTGCTAGTAACAAACCAGGAAATGTTGCGCTTGCTAGTCCTAAAGCTGAATGCTGTAGGAATTGTCGTCTATTATTTTTTTTTATTGTAGACATAATGCTTCCTCTCAAATCAAAACGTTAGTATTTAATTAACTACTAAATATACGCTCTTTTTTAAGGAAGACAACTCTGCTTTAACGTTTTTCTAAAGACAAAAAACTATAAGAAAAATCAACACTTGGATCATCTGAAATATCTTCTCTTTCAAATTCTATCCACTCATCTCGGTTTATCTCTGGAAAGAAAGTATCCGCATCAAATTCTTTATGTATTTCAGTTAAATACAATCTATCCGCCACAGGTAACATGGCTTGATAAAAAGTAGCGCCTCCAATAACAAAGACTTCATCATATTTCTGACAAGATTCAATAGCTTCTTCAATGGTATTAAAAACAGAACAACCAGCCTGTTGATAAGCACTATTTCGACTAATTATAATATTATCTCGTCCAGGCAAAGGCCTGCCAATTGACTCATAAGTTTTTCTCCCCATTAAAATAGGAGAGCCCATGGTAATTTGTTTAAATTTTTTAAGGTCTGCTGATAAATGCCACGGCATTTTGTTATTCAGCCCAATCGCACGATTAGTTGCCATCGCAACTATTAATGATATTTTCATAGTGAATTTAAAAAGCTTTAATCTGTTAATGTACTAAAAAAGAACCCGCAACAGGGGTATTAACGGTTCCATCTGCTGCTGTAAACTTAAAAGGAACAGACACTAATTCCATCCCCTTATTTAACTGAACTGCAAAGTGTAAATGAGGACCTGATGAAAAGCCTGTATTACCTGAGTAACCAATCAATTGCCCCGCATAAACTTTTAATCCTGGATAAACCTGTGCCGTTTCTAATGCTAAATGTGCATATACTGCCATTGAGCCATCGTCATGTAAAATCCGAATACTATTGGCCCTACTTTTGTAGTCTTGTTTAATCCCACCTTGAAAAAAATCGTTATTAACCTCAATAACGATTCCCCCACGAGAGGCATGCACGGGTGTATTAATTGGCATAACTAAATCAACAGCATATTTATTTTGTTTATCTGTATGGCTAAACTGTCCAGAAAAAGCCTGAGAAATTCGGATACTGTTATTTTTTTCAAAAGGGGGAAGATAAATAGCGTTAGTATCATGACGGGCTAAAGAACTACCAAGAACATACCGATATTTTAAAGAATAGCTCCATGATTTATATTGATTGATAGCCGTTATTCGAAATAATGTTTCAGATTGCCCAGAAGGAATAATAAATCTCTTAGGTAAAGTGGGTCTTGAAACAGCATTATTAACTTCACCTAGACCAAACTCAATTTCTACGGGAGCCTTATGATTATTAATAATATAATATTTAGGGTTTTGTTTAGAGCCTCTTTTTTCTAGCCAAATATATTGTTTTGTGGCCGCTTTTAGTTGTCTGACTTCCACTAATTGATCTGTTTTTGGTGCAGTGTCGGAATAGTGCCACAAACCTTGATCATCCTTATATTTATAGAGCTTTTTTGCTTGTGCAGGGGCAGAAAAAAAACCAACAAATATAATAAAGATTAATAATTTCATTTAATTCGGAATATCAGAATAAGTATTTTCAAGGTATAATGAGAATCAGTCCCTTTAAGTTTTCAAACAAAATAATACAGCTTTTAATAAAATTTTGTTCTAAAGCAAGATATTCTCAAATTTGGAATTATTTTTATAGCTAAGCATACAGAGGGAAATCAACTCAATATAGAAGTAGTGTGGAATTTTATTTACTTTATTCAGCACTGATTCATCTTCTTACATTGATAATAGAATAACTTTTTTCAGTATAAATTAAAATTTTAAGTGCCCAATAAAGAAACAAGCTGCCTCTGTGGCAGTGAAATTAAATATTCTCTCTGCTGTGAGCCATTTCATAACAAAGAATCGACGCCTACAACAGCAGAAGCGTTAATGCGCTCAAGGTTTACCGCTTATGCCAATAAAAATGAAACATATCTATTAGAAACATGGAGTAAAAGTAAACGTCCTGAAAAAATTGATTTCTCTAAAGAAGAAGCCATATGGACAAAGCTTGATATTGTAAAGACTAAAAAGGGTACAAAAAAAGATAGCAAAGGTATTGTTGAATTTAAGGCTTATTACACATTGGAAGATGAACCATATGTGATGAATGAGATCAGTCGTTTTATAAAAATAAAAACGACAGGAGATTGGCGCTATTATGACGGAATAGTTAAATCTGTTGCCAAAGCTAATCAACAGACTAATCAAGGAAAAAATGCGCCATGTTCTTGTGGCAGTGGTAAAAAATTTAAACGTTGTTGTGGTAAATAGTTATGATTTTATTTTTAAGAAGAATTCCTGAACATTCAGATAATGGCGATATTATAGATTTCTTAAAATCTGCGGTAAAAGGAAGTTTGTTTCAACAAAAGGGAAAAATAGAAAATATTAAAATCCTCGCCTTAAAAGATATTCAAAAAAACACCTTGGAATATCATGGCTTAGTGACCATAAGTCCTGAAAAAGTAGCAACCAGAGTTATGAAAACACTTAATAGACAACCTTTTAATGATAGAAACATTATAGTCAGGGAGTATTTTCATCGTTCATGGCATAATGACCCAAGAGTCAATATGCACCAATGGAATGAAGAACTCTTAGATAAACGAAAGCACAATAGACGCAGGGGTAGACTTGAATCAGTCACTGAAGAGTCAATGAAATTTAATCATGGAAATGAGCTTAGTCATCGCGTGCTATAAGCTGCTCCAATAACGGAGCCAGTTTTTTTAATTGTCGTTGTTTTTCTAATCGATAACTAACGACAATAGCGCGTAACTCTTCGAGTGCTAGATTAAAATCATCATTAACGATTAAATAATTAAACTCATTGCAGTGACTCATTTCCTGTACAGCATCTTGCATTCTACGGCTGATAATTTCTTGACTGTCTTGCCCTCGATTTTCTAGCCTTTGCTGTAAAACCTCTATTGAGGGGGGAAGTATAAAAATTGATACATTGTCAGGAAGCATTTTTCTGACTTGTTGCGCACCTTGCCAGTCAATTTCTAAAATAACATCAATGCCATCATCTAAATAGCACTCAACTGTCTTCTGAGCCGTTCCATAAAAATTATCAAACACTTGGGCATGCTCTAAGAAATCTTTATTAGCGACCATTTGTTTAAAATCATCAACACTAGAAAAAAAATAATCTTTTCCATCCATTTCTCCCACACGCATAGCCCGCGTTGTATGGGATACAGAAACAGTAATTTGTTCTAAATCTACAATCAATTGTTTAACTAAACTGGTTTTTCCTGCACCAGAAGGGGCAGAAATAATATAGAGTTTACCCTTGCTCATATCAATACCTTATTCAATATTCTGGATTTGAATGTTAAGTAACAATACAATCAACTGTTTTATATATTCTTTATTTTTATACATTGCTTTAGTGGTACATGCTTTGGTACATGAAAATTTTGAGTCTTTATGATCTTTGTTAAGACTGACTGGGTAATTCTATCACTAAATTTATCCTCAATCATTGCTAGTCATTCATAGGAATTATCATTTTATTAGGTTTTCTCTTACTGCGACGTCTACCATAAAGCTTTAATCCACTATGAAATAGCATTAGTTGCAACACTATTTGTGTAAATGCTGATTTTGTTGGCATCAACACACTCTATTCAAAGGTGTAGTCATTCCTGAAAGGTAGCCAACCAAGCAGGGAATAAATCTGCCTTTCGCTCCATCGAGCTAGGTTGGTTAAATTTTATTAAACTATTGTTTTTTATTGTGGATAGCTCTATTAATCATTTTTAAAACGTCTTCAGACGTATTGGCCGAGCTAATTTGAATCTCAGGATGAGATAAAGAAAATACTCTAAAAACTTCATCTGCAAAGGCTTGTCCAATTGAATCGACACCCTCAAAATCAAGGATTACATACTTAAAACGTTCTACTCTATTTAAAATACGCCTAGCTTGTGACCTAGAAATAAGCCTGTCACCTTCATAGAGTGCCAACTGAACGGGAACAACCGTTTTATCAAAAGCATAGTCATCAGGGCCACTTGAAAATTCATCAAATAACCTATCTAATGAAATCGCACTATTTGTATTGATTCTCATACCGACAAACGTACCTTCTGTTTGTGCTCGCATATGAAACAACCAGTCATGGTCAAATTCAGAGTGGTGGTTAAAACTTAAATCACCAGAAAAAATAACAAATTCTTCAAAAGCACGAGAGGTAAAAAATATCCCTTCTCCCGTATGATTGTTTGGATCAGTCGTTAATTTACCTTTACTCAATTCAAGTAATGATTCGCGTTGGTCATCTAACTCCATTATTCGGGCAATATGTTTAAAAATTCCCTCACCATTATCATGAATTGAAACTTGAATTGTTTGACCATCTGTTTCTGCATCAACACGCACTTGATCACCTTCTGAATGATCTATAGCATTATTCAGCATTTCAGTAAAACCATAATGGCAAATAGCATCAATATCATTTGGCGTATTTTCAAAAATAAAAGAAAAATCATTTCTATAAACAATATCTTCTTTAATCGTTCTTAAGTCATACGTTTTTGTATTAAATCTCTTCTTACCCAGTTGGTAAGCTTTGTTGCGCGTATGCCCGACTGAAGAAACCCATTCGTTTTCTGTTAAAAAAGCTAAGTGTCTGCTAATAGTTTGTCTTGATACATCAAATTTTTCAGACGCATCAGCAACAATACTCGGTTTGCTGTTTTTAATAGATTCCAGCAAATATGCCCTAATATCTCTTGCTCTTTTAGTTCTACCAAGGAGTTTCATTACATTCAAAAAATTATAGACAAAATAACATTGTAAACTTTTAAGTGTCACTTTGTAAACTTTGGGGTTTATTTTGTAACCTTTCGGCCAGCCTACTTCCTCTTTTCTATATTGTTTTATTGGCGTTACATTTCAATTTTTGTTATTTTCACAACCCTCTAAAAAAGAAGCCCACAATTCTAGTGCTTCTTTACGTTCTTTAAAGTAATCGTATCTATTGTAAACACCTTAAATTCCTTTAATTTTATGATTTATACGGCGTTCACCTATCTGGGAAGGAATACTAAAAGACTCTATATACGTCCTAGCCGTCCTGAAAGGTGGTATATGAGTTGGTACACATTTATTATGAGACTGGGTGAAACATGATGCAAAGGTATGGCACAAAAAAACCGCTAAGGTAGCGGCTTTAATGGATTTATGAGACCTTATGAGATTGAATAGGACATCACTCGATATTCTGGATTTGTTCACGCATTTGCTCAATTAAAACTTTTAAGTCTATTGAGATTTGTGTCATTTCTTTATCTGCGGATTTGGAGCCCAAGGTATTTGCTTCTCTATTCATTTCCTGCATTAAAAAATCAAGTCGCCTGCCAATGGGTTCTTGCTTATTTAACACATTAAGTACTTCATTAACATGAGTGTCTAAGCGATCAAGTTCTTCTGCCACATCCAGCTTTTGAGCCAGAAAAACCATTTCCTGCTCTAACCTATCGAAATCAGGGTCTTCAACTAGCTCTGCCAGACGTGCTTTAGTTTTAGACTTTATACGTTCTAAAACCTCAGGCATTCTCACATTAGCAGCTTCAACTAAAGATAAAACTTTATGACAGCGCTGTTCTATAAGTACTGCAAGCTGCGAGCCTTCCCGTTCTCTTGCAAGAATGAGTTGTTTAAGTGTGTTATCAAGTAAAGTATTTAGACCTTGCAATAAAGCCTCTTTATTTGTTTCAGCCTCTTGTTGAATGCCGGGGTAACTTAAAACATCAAATGCTGTAAAAGGGCGACCAGTATGCATTAAATCTTCAATTTGTGATGTTGCTTTTAATAAAGCTTTAACAGCATCCTCATTAATTGAAATCACTTGTTGCTGATTTTTTTGTTTTTTATAACTCAGTGAACATTCTATTTTCCCTCGCTTAAGTAAAGAGGTAATAGCAGACCTAATATCAGCCTCAGAAAAACGCAACCGTTCAGGTAATTTGAGTGAGACATCACAATACCGATGATTGACTGATCGTAACTCACAATTAACTGTTAGATTATCTACCTCTATTTCGCCACTGGCGAAAGCAGTCATACTTTTTATCATTTTTACCTTATACTTAGGAATATCCCATTTTTTACTTTCTTATCAGTAATATTAAAATTACCTATGGCTGAGTATTACGATCCAGAAACGTATCCAAAAAAATGGAATTATCTCCAGTCTGGCACCATTATAGACCAGTATATGATTGAACGTGAACTGGCACATGGAGGCTTTAGTTCTGTTTACCTTGCCAGACAAGTAGACGACCAGGTTCAAGTAGCCATTAAAGAATACCTACCCCGTAAATTTGCCCACAGAACGTGGAACAACGTAGTAACGCCACACAGTGAAGAAACCAAAATACTGTTTTTAAGAGGCCGCGCCCTTTTTTTTGAAGAAGCAAAAGTACTGGCTAACTTAAAACATCATAATATTGTCAATGTCATTAATTTTTTCCAGGCGAATGAAACTGTTTATATGGTAATGGTTTACGATTACGGTATTTCATTAGATAGCGTAGTTAGAGATCCTAAAATTCAATTAGACGAGCAGTTAATCATTGCAATTTTTAATCGTTTATTAACAGGCATCAATATTATTCATCAACAAAAGATGCTCCACCTTGATATTAAACCCTCTAATATTTTAATTCGCCCTGACTTTGATCCTTTATTACTTGATTTTGGAGCCATTAGATCATTTCCCAAGTCAAGTAAAAACCGACAGACTAAAGTCTTAACAAAAGGTTTCTCTCCTGCCGAACAATATTCTATAGCCAACACTTTAGGCCCCTCGACCGATTTATATGCCGTGGGGGCTACTATGCGCTATTGTTTAGGCGGAAAAACGCTAATACCCTCACCCGACAGAGCCAATAAAGACACCATGGTTCCTGCCGTAAAAGCTTATAAACGCAAGTTTCCCGAATACTTATTAAAAGCCATTGACTGGGCTATGGAAATTGAAGCTAAAAACAGGCCTCAATCAGTAGAAGAACTACAGTCTGCTTTATTAAACAATTAAAGCATTAGGGAGCAGATTAGAAAACGGTTATACTGTGCCGTTTTTTAAAAAAAGAGTATCGACATGAGACCTAGTGGGCGTAAACCTGATCAATTAAGAGATGTTAATTTTATCTGTAACTTCACCAAACATGCCGAAGGCTCTGTTATGGTTGAATTTGGAGACACTAGAGTACTTTGTACCGCCAGTGTTGAAAGACGCGTACCCCGTTTTTTAAAAGGCAAGGGCGAAGGTTGGGTAACAGCTGAATATGGCATGTTACCGAGATCAACTCATGACCGTATGGGACGTGAAGCTAGCCGAGGTAAACAAGGCGGACGAACCTTAGAAATCCAGCGTTTAATTGGTCGATCTCTGCGCGCATCTCTCGACTTAAAAGCATTGGGCGAACATACTATTACTCTTGACTGTGATGTTATTCAAGCGGATGGAGGCACTAGAACAGCCTCAATTACAGGCGGATTTGTTGCTTTATCGATAGCGATTAACCATATGCTCGCTAAAAAGATGATCAAGAAAAGCCCCTTACATGGTCAAATAGCCTCTGTTTCTGTCGGTATTTATAAGGGCGTACCTGTTCTTGATTTAGATTACCCCGAAGACAGTAATGCCGAAACAGATATGAATGTTGTGATGAATGAAGCAGGTGCTTTTATTGAAGTGCAAGGTACGGCTGAGGGTCATGCCTTTAGAAAAGAAGAATTAACATCTATGCTAGATTTAGCTGAACACGGTATAAATCAATTATTAGAAAAGCAACGTGAAGCTTTAGAATCCATAAAATAACATTAATAGTTCCTAAGGTTCTGGCAGTCTACTTCACCCTCGGCAATTGCTCCTGCATTGCTCTACTTACCCACATCCATGTGGGCATCAACCTAACCTTCTCCCTCGAGGGAGAAGGAGAAGGAGCTGCATGCGAAAACTTATAGAACGATTAATATCGCCTTAGCTGGAGACAACTCCCAGCTATCTATCTATCTAAAAAATGAAGATTAATTATGCCTTTTTCTGATCACCAACAAATCGTTTTAGCCAGTGGAAACAAAGGTAAGATAAAAGAGATTCAAGCAATTCTCAAAGATCACCCGATTATTCCTCAATCACAATTTAAAGTAGAAGAAGCGGAAGAAACAGGCTCAACTTTTATCGAAAATGCCATTATAAAAGCACGAAATGCCGCTTTACATTGCAGTTCAGCGGCTATTGCTGATGATTCTGGCTTAGTTGTTGATGCATTAAAGGGAGCGCCTGGGGTCATTTCTGCACGTTATGCAGGGGTAGGGGCGTCAGATCAGGATAATTTATTAAAATTATTAAAAGATATGGAGGGTATTCCAGTAGAACAACGCACTGCCCGCTTTGTCTGTGTCATTGTATTAATGCGTCATGCTGATGATCCACTACCTCTAATTGCTCAGGGAACATGGGAAGGTTCTATTCTTACAGAATCAGTCGGTGAAAATGGTTTTGGCTATGATCCTGTCTTTTGGGTTCCAACACATCAAAAAGCCTCTGCCGAATTATCAGCAGAAATAAAAAATTCAATTAGTCATAGAGGCCAAGCGCTAAGCCATTTAACTCAATTACTTCAAAGCACCTAACCTTCCGTGCAATCCTTCGCTATATTTGCCAGTCAGCAGTTTACCCAAGCAGCTGTTGATAGCCTGACGCCCTTGGGTAACGGATTAATCAATGATACCTTTTTGATTAAAACAACAGATAAGGCATTTGTTCTACAACGTATTAATACTCAGGTTTTTCCAGAACCTAGCCATATTATGGAAAACCTCCGTTTATTAAACAAGCATATTAGTACTAAGTCTTCGCCTAGGTTAATCATTCCCAAGATTTTAAAAACACTGGATCAGCAGCTCTACTTTATTGATAAGCATAACTATTTTTGGCGAGCTATAGAGTTTATTGCTGATACAGAAAGCAAGGAACAAATTAACCATCAAAAACAAGCTGAACAAATTGGTTTTGCTTTAGCTTATTTTCATTCTTTACTTAGTGATGTTGATATCACTTCATTCCATGATACTTTGCCCGGGTTTCATATAACACCCTGTTATTTTAAGCATTATCAATCTGTTGATAAGCTTGAGGAAAAGCAAAACTCATCCAGTAAAATCAATCAATGTAAGGAATATATTGAAGCTTTCATACCAAAAATAGATGCACTTGAAAAAGCAAAACAACAAGGCTTATTGATTGAGAGAATCACTCACGGCGATCCTAAACTCAATAATTTTTTGTTTCGCAAAGGCAGTCATAAAATTATTAGCTTGATTGATTTAGATACCGTTAAGCCAGGGCTTGTTCACTACGATATAGCAGATTGTTTACGTTCTTGCTGTCATCAAGAAACATCAAATACTTTCGACCTTAAGTTATGCAAACTTATTTTAAATAGCTATTTAAAAGAAATGGCCGAAGTATTCACTGAGCATGATTATGAGTTTTTGTTCCCAGCTATAGAATTAATACCTTTTGAATTAGGCTTACGCTTTTATACTGATTATTTACAAGGTAATCAGTATTTTAAAGTTGATTCAGCAGAGCAAAACTTGGATAGAGCTTTAGCCCAATTTCAGTTATGTGAAAATATTGGAAAGCAGGAAAACAAAATTAGACAGCTTATTATTGAAATAAAACACAATATAAAATATTGAAATAACGATTATTTATCTTTGCCCTAAATTACTCAATGGGTTTAGTGCTTCGCTGCCCCGGCTTAGCCATAATTTCCAAATAAAAAGATTCAAGCTGCTTTAATTCAGCCTGAGAAATATGTTTATTAATGGCAGATACATGAATAACTTCACTAGTTGCCTCATCATCACCAAACCGGCAGTCAAAATCCCAAAAATCAACACCTTCGGGTAGAGTCTTATTACGTTCTCTTTTTAGATATTTTTTGACTTCATACTTGATGGCTTCAATAACCCTTGGAACTTCGAGCTTTGGATGGGTCAAATTAAACGTTTTTTTCATAGTGATTCCATAAGAGAAACGGGGTTATTAAATAAAATGGCTATTAACAATCCACAGGTTAAAAAGGTTGTCAAAAAAGTAGGAGGGGCCTATGGCCGCGATAGCACTTGATCTTGTTCTGGTCGCGGCCATAGGCCCCTCCTACCGATAAAATAATTCAGGATTTTACTGGTTTTTTATAGAGTCATGTTAAATAATAATCATTCAATTAATGACATGATCAAAGGTTCCTCAAGGAACGAAGTAAAAATCGATCCATAAGCTTTTATTGTTATGTATTTACTTGGTTTGTGCAAGGCTCTTTCCAGATTTCATTTTGTATCCTTACCAGCCTTTAAACAAGACGCATCAGGCCTAAAATAAATTATCTGGTTAAATGGACAGGGACACTGTCCATGGAATGGTTTACCACCAGTAGGATGCTCAAAATACAAATCACTGGCATGTAATAGCAAACGATCTGCCATCTCTTCACTCTGCTCGTTTTTATACAGGTCACACCCAAGAATGGGATGGCCTATTACCTGGCTGTGAATCCGTAACTGGTGAGTACGTCCCGTATGCGGAGTAAATTGCACCAAGCTTCGGCGCGGTTGCTCTAGACGGTGTAATACCTTGTATTCACTTATGGCCTCTTTGCCTGTCGTGTGACAAATCTTTACCCGTGGAAAATGTTTTTTATCTTTCACTATGGCAGCAGTAACCCAACCCTGATCATCGGCAACCCAACCTGCCAGCAGTGCGACATAACGCTTTTGAATCGTTCGCACTTGAAACTGTTTATTGAGATGTTGTGCCGACTCTAAATTCAGCCCCACCACCATAATACCCGATGTCCCAAAATCCAATCGATGCGGTAATTTTGCCTCTGGAAAGGCAGGAGTCACGCCCTCTTGGCCATGTATTAAACGGTAGTGTACTGAATCCCAGTTGAGGGGGTTTTTGCCTGACAAACTAAGTAAACCACTGGGTTTATTGATTAATAAAATATCATCATCTTGATACAAAATCACCACAAAACCGTCACACACTGGTGCTATAAAGTCATCAACGATGGTGTCAGTCGACGGGCTGATACAAGACATTCAACATTCTCCACTATTGATATAAACAACACAAAACCAACTGTCATTTTCGGATAGGTTTTTAGTTATAAATACTATAAAAATTACTGATTTACTATCTGTGTATACTGCTAGTTTTTTATTTTGGTACTATACCAGAATGCATTAAACCATTTAGATTAGCGCGCCTCACAATTTTTTTATCATCAAAAGAAGCTACTCTAATGCAATCTTTATAACTAGCATGTTAAGCATCAGTAAACCCAAGTTCAAAGTTAGTATTAATCGTTCCAAAAGTTCTGGCAGTCTATTTCACCCTCATCCCAATCTTCTCCCTTTAGGGAGAAGGAGCTACATGCGAAAACTTTTGGAACAATTAATAATTTCACGCCGTATAGACTCATGATGTGTTCCAAAGATATCAATCAGCATTGAAAACTGCCAGTATCTGCTATCCCTGAACAGAAGCGATCGTTTAACACGATTAGAAATGGCAACCATATAGCCACCGTTTATGATTAATCTTTACTCACCTTTTTTACAATCCCCACCCCCAGTACTTTAAAAATCCATTAAAATCTCGCATATCTGATTCTTCTCTAGCCCAAGGCTTGATACTTGTATAAAAAGTAATTCCTTCATTTTTATCTGTTCCATAGACTTTATCCTCTCCTATTCTTGAGTCAAAAGCCCACCAACTCATAAATAACCATTCCCTAAACTTATAGCTTCCTTTTACATATCCTTTTCTTGCACCAGAGTTTTCAAAAAATGAAGTTGTCTCGTTATAGCCTAATGGCAGGTTTTTTAATGAATCAAGAGGTTTAACGTCTGCCATCACTGTCTTAGTTTTTTCTAAAGAATCAGATTTTAATAACCAAATATCTTTTATTCTATGTGTTCCGCTCCTAATTAATACCCCTACTTTTTCTTGAATAGGAAATGGCTTTTTATATTCCAACAATCCTGGAAGGTTTTCAGAGTATGCCTCTTGCCGTCCCGTATTCCACCCGTTGGGAAAACTACTTTCTGGCATGTTTGATGTTGGAACAAAAGCTAGATAACATCCACAGCTATGCACCGTGGTATATAAAATAGCTTGGTTTAAGTGATTTAATGTAACAATTACTATCAGCCCTGTATTATTACCTGCAGCTATATAAAAAGGGGAAAATCCATCAGGCACTTTTTCAAAATGTACCCTATAAATTATATTTGTATATAAGTTATTTAAAGTCTTAAATAGTCTTTTTTCTGTGTAGATTGTTGCTATTTTAGGGTCAATATAAGTAAATTCATTATTGTCTTCTGTTATTTTCGCACTGACTGTACCTATGAGATTGTAATCTTCTTTTTGATTTTCTATTACAAAAACAGGCATATTCTGTGTAATAAGAGAACTATCACTTTGTACGCTATAAGCTAAAAGATTAGCCTTAGAATGAATGGGAATTGAAGAACAAGATGTAAGAAATAACAATAAAATAGTGATTAAACTGTTAAAAGGTTTACTCATGGCCATTCCTTCATTTGATTTTTCATAATCACTCAGATTATAGAAATATAGGGTAATAACACTTATTTTGGCTGATCAGATATATCCATCATATTTGTTCTGGCAATCTAGTTATTAAGTCTTGAATTAAGAGTAATATTTCTTGTTCAATCAAAATAATAACAGCTTCAACCTCTGATATTTTCTGATTAGACAGTATTGTTTCTGCTTGTTTTATTAATTGAACAGATTTGTCAGCAGCCACCGTAGCACAAACACCTTTAAGCGAATGTAATTCAAGTGCAAGCGCAGACCAATTTTTGTTATTCAATTCAGCCTTTATTTTTTTAATATATTGCTCATAATCTTTAACGAACATTGCTGCTAAAATTTCTAACAGCTCACTATCACCATCCAAATGGGACAAGGCAGTCTCCCAATCACATGTTTTAGAAGTTACAGAGGTATTGATTGTTACGTTATTGGATGTCTGCTTTTCTATGTGCTTTTTGATGGTATCAAAAAGTGTTGATGCATTAATGGGTTTAGATAAAAAATCATCCATTCCAGCAGATAAAGCCATGTCTTTATCTTCCTTCATCGCATTCGCTGTCATCGCTATAATTGGAATATGTTGCAGGGTTTTAGATTCAAGCAATCTTATTTGTTGAGTTGCTTCAAGGCCATCCATTTCTGGCATTTGAAAGTCCATTAAAATCAGATCATAAGACTTATTTTTAAATAACTCAATAGCTTCCAATCCATTATTAGCAATTGAAACATGGTGACCATGTTTTGTTAATAGCGTTTTAGCTAATTGTTGATTGATTAGATTATCTTCGGCAACCAAAATATTTAAGCTTTCATTTTTGATTTGTTCAGTTTTTGGCGGATTAATATGTGTAGAAATAAGTGATGCGTTAAACACAGAATGCAACTCATCAAGAATATCAGAGTGTGACATAGGTTTAACGATATAACCTGATAAGTCCATAGTTTGGCATTGTTGTATTTCTTCTTTATCCATACCACTGGAAAGCAACATAACAATCGCTTTGTTATAGAGTTGCCTAGATTGAATTGTTTTGATCAATTCAAACCCAGATGTATTGTTAAGAATAGAATCAACCAACAACAATTCGTAGTTATATTGGGGCTGTGTTAACTCGGCTAATACCTGCTCAGCTGTCGTAACAGAGACAATGATCATTCCCCATTGACTAAATAAATCATTAAGGATTTGCCTGTTAGACTCATTATCATCCACTAATAACACGGGAACATTTTGCAAACTTGCAATAGCTTCATTAATATCTGTATCATTCTGATGCTCGAACCAAGCAGAGAAAGAGAATGTCGACCCCATATCTTGTTGACTTTTTAGCCAAATTTCTCCACCCATCAAATGAATAAGTTGTCTAGAGATTGATAATCCAAGGCCTGTCCCACCATATTTTCTTGAAACAGAACTATCTTCTTGAGAAAAAGATTCAAAAATACCTTCTTGTCGCTGTTCAGATATACCAATACCCGTATCCGACACATCAAATTGTAGGCAAGACTTCTCATCTCCTCCCATGTAGAGTGAAACGGTTAATTTTATTTCCCCTTGCTTAGTAAATTTAATGGCATTTCCCAACAAGTTGGTTAAAACTTGTCTTAGTCGCCCAGGATCACCAACCAGTATTGAGGGTACAACGGGAGAAATGTCTAAAATCATTTCTAGGCCCTGCTGGTAGGCACGTATAGAAAGTGTTTTTGTGGTTTCTTTTAAAAGATCATGTAAATTAAATTCAATTTTTTCCAGTTCTAACTTTCCTGCTTCTATTTTAGAAAAATCAAGAATATCATTGATGATGGTTAATAAGGCATGTGATGAATTTTTAACAATTTCTAAGTATTCTTTTTGTTCACGGTCTAGCTGCGTATCCAAGGCAAGCTCTGTCATACCGATAATACCATTCATCGGAGTGCGTATTTCATGACTCATATTAGCTAAAAATTCGGATTTTGCTTTATTAGCTTGTTCGGCATCCTCTATAGCAATATTAAGCTGCCTCTCAGTTGCCAGTCTTAGCGAAATATCACTAAAGACAGCAACAGAACCAATTACAAGGCCATTTTCAATTAAGGGTACCGCCGTAATAGATATGGGGATGATGCTGCCATCTTTATGAGTAAAAACATCAGTTTCAGAATTGAAAGTTGTATTTTTTAAAATACTTTTTTGTGTGGGGCAATTTTCTTTGGAAACATGATTACCTTCAGCATCTTGAAAATGAATAATATTATGAATACCTTTTCCCATAAGGTCTTGCTGGTTCCAGCCTAAAATTCTTTCGGCCTCATTATTCCAGAATGTACATAAACCATTAGTGTCCATAGAATAAACACCTTGTGCCATAGTAGCTGTTAATTGATCCATAAAATACTGTTTTTCAATCAACTGTTCTTCAAAATGTTTTTGAAGAGTGATATCAGTCCGAATGGCTATGTATTCAGATATAGTCTCTGAGTGGTCAAAAATAGGCACAATACTGGCATTAACCCAATAAAATTCACCTGTTTTGGTTTTGTTTTTAATTTCACCATGCCAGACATTGCCACTAGCAATAATTTTCCACATGTTCTTGAAAAACAAAGTATTATGAAAACCAGAATTAACAATAGAATGCGTTTTACCAATCAATTCAAGCTTATTAAAACCACTGATATCACAAAACTTTCCATTAACATATTTTATATTCCCTTTTATATCAGTTGCACTCACGACTGCGTGTTGGTTTAGAGCAAAGAGCTGGTTTTCTTTTTCTAGTAATGTCAGGTTTAATTTCTTTGATTGTTTAGAGGCACTAAACAATAAAAAGGCAATATAACTAATTCCAAACACAGCAAAAAGAAATAAAATATTCTGTGAAGCCCTCGCTTTTTTATGTTCCAGCAAATAGTGCTCCGAAATAACTTTTTCAACACCATCAATGGCGAGTGTAAATTGTTGAGCCGTTATATTTTCAATTAACTCAAAAGATTCATTGCCATATAAAGCCAGTACTTGGGCATGAAGAATGAGCCCATCTAATTGATTTTGTACTTGAGATTCAGCTAAAAACAGCTGTTTTTTTAATGAAGCAATATGTAAAGATATTGATTTTGATGACACTTTATCACTACCTGACAATAGCTCTTGTTGTATCTGATGAACAGTCGCTTCAATTGACGGGTTTAACTGTGGAGTCGCATAAATTTTTTGTATTAAAGTTTGAAAAAAATAATGTGAATTTTTATAGACGGCGTGATGTGATTTAAAATCTTCAACAAGTTGGATTTTTAGTGCAACCTGCTGGTCAAATGTTAAGAGTGTTTTATTTATGGTGTCATTATTAAATGTCGCTATATCAGGCTTAAGATAACGAAATTGATATTTAATGTTTTCAAGCGAAGAAACAAGTTCAGCCAAATGATCGTAGTTTTTTTCTAAGCCAAACTTATGAAAAAGGATACTTTGGTTTATCTGCAAATTTAATAAACTAGCTTCTCTCGTGATAGAAAACAGTTTATTTTCGAGTTCAGGCTTTAAGCTATAAGTTGTAAAACACAAAGTCACTAATAAACCAACAGCAATGGAACTTGATATAAAGGGTCTTAAAGAGTGACGAGAATTCATTTGGCTAGTTTCCCAGTCAATGTTTTAAGAAAGCTAACGATTGATTCTATTTCAGGGTCTTTTATCTCTATGCCTAATTGATAATAAGCCATTTTTTGTACAGCCGAATTAAGGTCTTTGGTTTGTCCATCATGAAAATAAGGGGCTGTTAAAGCAATATTACGCAAACTGGGAACTTTAAATTCATACCTATGCTCGTCTTTATGTGTCAAGTTATAGCGCCCCAAGTCAGCTTTAGTGATGTTTTTTCTATCAGCAAAATAATCATTCATAATCCCCATCTTTCCATACATATTACCGCCCATATTGGCACCTTGGTGACAAGAAATGCAGCCATAATCAACAAATAGTTGGTAGCCCTTTTTTTCAGTTTGGTTTAATGCCTTCTTATCGCCCTTTAAAAACAAATCAAATCGAGAGTCGGGGGTTAGTAGGCTACGTTCAAATGTAGCAATAGCTTTTTTCACACTCTGTTCACTAACCCCCACGTCCGGAAATAATTGTTTAAATTTTTTCTGATAGTTTCTATTCAATTGTAATTTTTCAATGACTTCAGGCCAAGACGATGCCATTTCGATAGCGTTATTAATCGGGCCATCTATTTGCTGCTCAAGTGTATTAGCTCGACCATCCCAAAACTGCTTAAAATTTAGTGAGCTATTAAGGACTGTTGGAGCATTGATGTTTCCTTGCTGAAAATCATTGCCAAAAGAAAGGGAAAGCCCATCAACCCCCCCATTGTGTAAACTGTGACAGGAGGCGCAAGAGACTGTATTGTTTTTTGAAAGAAGAGAGTCAAAAAATAACTGTTTCCCTAATAAAACAATATTTTCATTAAGGGCTTGAGGTTTTGGTATCGGAGGAATTTCTTGTCTTGAGTTTAATTCTGGATTTTTTGTAGTCGTCATTGTTTTTGTCGAATGACTTAATAAAACATTGGTTTGAAGGTAAATAAAGTAACTGCTACAAGCACTAAAAAAAACAATAATAAATGTTTTAATATACATCGAATAGCTTCTATTATTCACTGTCTTTAAAGCGTTCTTTGATTCTTAAGACTCCATCCATATCGTGTAAAAAAGCATCCACACAAGTCTTATCAAAATGAGTCCCTATATTCTCTTTAAGCAACTTAACAGCATCCTCATCGGACCATGCTTTTTTATAGGGGCGCTCACTAGTTAATGCATCAAAAACATCTGCAACAGCAACAATTCGACCATAAATTGAAATCTCTTCACTTTTAAGGCCTTTGGGATAGCCACTGCCATCATATTTTTCATGATGAGAGAGCGCAATTTCTGCACCTAATTGCATCAGTTTAGATTCACTCCCATTTAGAATATTAAAGCCATATTGAGCATGTTCTTTCATTATCTCAAATTCGGAATGGTCTAATTTTCCTGGTTTTAGTAAAATTGAGTCGGGAATACCCACCTTACCAATATCGTGCATGGGAGCAGCTTCAAGAATCAATTCTTGTTGTTCTGCTGACATGCCTAGTTGCATAGCTATATGCTGAGAGTAATGAGCCATGCGCTTAATATGCCCTCCAGTCTCGGGGTCTCTATATTCGGCAGCTTTAGTGAGGCGATATATAATTTCCTGCTCTCGATTCCGTATATTTTGAGTTGCTTTTAATACTTCTGAATTAAGCCATGCCGCCCGATCTTCTAACTTTTTTTGGCTATTTCTCAATGCAAGCAGGTTTTTAACCCGAATCATAAATTCCGTTTTATCAATAGGTTTATTTAGAAAATCAGTTGCCCCTATTTCAAGTGCTTTGTATCTAATATCAGACTGATCATTCGCCGTTATCATAATGATAGGCACTGTTGCATTATTGGCTAATAGACGGAATTGTGAAATGAACTCAACGCCATCCATTTCAGGCATCATGTAATCAACAAGAACCAATTCAGCTTCATTTTCTTTACACCAATCCAAGGCTTCAACAGGGTTGATAAAACTAACCGCTTCATAGCCTTCGATTTTTCTGACCAAATGCCAAAGTAGGGTTAAATTAATTTGATTATCATCAATAAGAACGATTCTTTTCATTGAAATTAATTGTAATTTTTACCCCTGAATATAGCACAATATTAAATTAATGCTTTATCTGCCCTGTTATATAAACAATTAACAAACCCAGGTAAGTTTTGCACGCTGATTAACAAGTTTGCCATTTTCACACTAAGGAGCGAGAATTCAATATACTGATAACTTAACAGGTTTGATTCTTAGTAATAAACAAAAGGAAGTAACTACAATGATTTCGGGTATTGATTTTGGCACGTCAAATTGTTCCATTGGAATATGGGATAAAGGTAAACCTAACCTTATTTTGTTAGAAGGAGATAGTACTTTATTGCCATCGGCACTACATACATCAAGACTTAATATCGAAATTGAGAAAATTGATGAGATAGCTTTAGTAAAAAGAGTCGGTGCAGCGAAAAGTAAGCAAACAAGCGAAATAAAAAAGGCTAGAAATGAAGGTTTGTATATAAAGGAGTTTACAGCCGAGGAATTAGAAAATATGGAGCGTGGTGCTATGCGTAGAGAACTGGCGGAACGTGCAAAGAAAAAGTATGAAGGTCAATCTATAAGTGAGGCTCTGTATGCTGATACGAAAATTGTATTTGGAGAGGAAGCTATACAAAAACATATCAAAGACCCTGATAGTGGATATTTTATTAAATCACCCAAAACTTTTCTTGGTGCAGATATAAGAGCACAACATATTGAGCTGTTTTCTGAAATTGTAACTAGGTTATTAGCACATATTAAAAATAAAGCAGAGCATCAAAAGAAGCAAGAAATTGAGAACATTGTTTTGGGTCGACCTGTAAATTTCCATGGAACACGAGGGGATGTGGGTAATAAACAAGCGTTGAATATTCTTGAACGATCATCTATTGCGGCTGGATTTAAAAATATTGAATTTATGATGGAGCCGATTGCTGCGGCTCTTGATTATGAACAATGTCTATCAAAAGATAGAGTTGTGCTTGTTCTTGATACAGGGGGTGGGACAACTGATTGTTCAATGATGAAAGTTGGACCTTCATATGAAAATATGACCAATAGAGATTCATCTGTACTTGGGTATGCAGGAGATCGAATTGGTGGTATGAATTTAGACATGAAATTAGCAATACGAAAAATCATGCCTTTCTTTGGTAAAGATTCTATTCGAAAAAATGGGTTACCAATGCCTAGCTCAATATACTGTAACGCTGTTGCAATCAACGATGTTAATTTACAAAAACAATTTTCATCTACAAAAACGGAGAGAGAAATAGAACTGTTTATAACCCAGTCAGAAGAAAATAATAAAATTAATAGGTTGTTAACTCTACAACGAGGCAATTTAAGTTATCGTTTAAATAGAAGTGCGGAACTTGCCAAAATCCACCTATCAAATCGAGACCCTATAAACCTTCCTCTTAAATATATAGAATCTGAGTTATATATACCTATTACACGTAATGATTTAAAAGAGTCAATTGAACAAGAGCTAAATACGTTCGTTTCCCTAATGAAAGAAGCTCAACAACAAGCGGGTGTATGCCCTGATGTTATTTATGTTACAGGTGGGACAGCTAAATCTCCAATAGTTGAGGAATGGATACGCTCACATTTTGGAAATATAGACATTGTTGTGGGTGAGTTGTTTGGGAGTGTTACATCGGGATTAACAACGTGGGCTAATAAGATTTATCAATAAGCTTTGTTTATCGTCAAAGTTGGATCAATTTGTTCTTTATATGATTTATTGGTAACAGTCTTTGGGGGTTATTTGGGTAATGTAGCAAAGACACATCGGCATTAACTAATACATCATTTGCATTAAATGAAAACTTGTTATCGGACGAGACGAGCCTGTATATCAGTTTTTTACACTTTTTTTGTAGATCTTTACCTTAATGATTAAGCCTCTTTCCAATAAGAATAACTTGATAAGTTTCTGGTTTTTTATAACCCTGTGCTTAAATAGGAGGGCCACGTAGAACTATAACTTCCTAACTTTTTCCATAACCACCACCAGCAGGTGTTTTAATTTCTAAACAATCCCCTTGTTGCAGTGTTACTTGCGCACAGCCATCCAATTTAATTATTTCACCATTAAAACGGATTATCTGGTTTTTACCTAGTGCGCCCGCACAACCCCCTTGCAAACCAAAAGGGGGATTAATTCGATGACTTGAAAGGATGCTGACTGTCATAGGGCTAAGGAATTTTATTTTCCTAATAACACCATTACCCCCGTGATATTTTCCTTTGCCACCACTATTTTTGCGTATAGAAAATTCTTCCAACAACACAGGAAAACGCCATTCTAATACTTCAGGGTCGGTGATACGTGAATTAGTCATATGAGTATGTACCGCATCACAACCCTTAAAATTAGCACCTGCTCCAGCACCGCCACAAATCGTTTCATAGTATTGATATTCATCATTACCGAAAGTCAGATTATTCATGGTGCCTTGAGAACCAGCTAAGACACCTAATGCTCCATACAAGGCATCAACAATATACTGTGATGTTTCAACATTACCCGCCACAACTGCGGCAGGGTATTGTGGATTTAGCATGGATCCTTCTGGAATAACAATTTCCAAGGGCTGTAAGCAACCTGCATTCAATGGGATATCATCATTTACCAATGTTCTAAAAACATAAAGCACTGCGGCTTTACATACAGCAGCAGGGGCATTGAAGTTATTATTTAGCTGCGAACTTGTCCCTGTAAAGTCAATAATTGCACTGTGCTGTTCAGCATCAATTGTTATTTTGACAATAATTTTCGCGTTATTATCCATTTCATATTCAAAATAGCCGTTGTTTAAAGTAGGCAATAATCGTCGTACAGTTTCAGCCGCATTTTCTTGTACATGCTGCATATAACTTTGCACAGTAGCCAAAGAATAATGCGCCACCATTTTTTTCAGTTCTAGTACACCTTTATTATTAGCTGCAATTTGCGCTTGTAAATCGGCTATATTTTGCTCGCAATTACGTGCAGGGTAGTCAGAAGACTGTAACCATTCAAGCACTCTTTTTTCTTGAAAAATGTCATCTTGAACAATTTTTAGGCCTGCGCTTAATAAACCTTCTTCATTAATATTCTGGCTATGTGCAGGCATTGAGGCGGCAGTAATTCCACCTATATCTGCATGATGCCCCCGCGAAGCAACAAAAAACAACAGTTCATTGTCTTCAGAAAAAACAGGGCTTACTACGGTAATATCGGGTAAATGTGTCCCCCCCTGATAGGGTGAGTTTAATAAATAAACGTCACCTTGCTGAATTGTTTCAGCTTTTAACAAAGCTTGTACCGCTTCCCCCATTGAGCCTAAATGAACAGGAATATGCGGCGCATTAGCAATTAATTCACCCTGCTGATTAAATAAAGCACAGGAAAAATCCAGTCGTTCTTTTATATTGACTGAATACGCTGTATTTTGCAGGACGAAGCCCATTTGTTCAGCAATCGACATAAACAGTTTATTGAATATTTCCAGCATAACAGGATCAACCTGAGTACCGATTGCATTTTGTTGTTGTAAAGGCTTTGTACGTGTCAAAACTAAATCTTGCTCTGCAGTAACGCGAGCTTGCCATTCAGGTTCGATGATAATCGTTGAGGTTGGCTCAATAATAATTGCAGCCCCCTTGATAATTTGACCCGTTGCCAAATCAGAGCGTTGGTAAATAGGCGTATGATGAAAGCTATTATTGCTGAACATGGCTAAGCTTTTTAAAGCTACAGCTTCATTTAAAGGACTCTCATTCTTCACCCTATCAACACTTTGGTTCTTGGCAATAACCTCAACTAATAAAGACTCTACAATTAATGCCTTATCACGGTATTTAAAACCAAACTGTTGTTGATATAAAGTTTCAAACTCTAGGAGCATACTGTCTTTATCGGCATAATTCACCGCTAAAGCGGTATCTGTGCCCAAATATCGTATATGTACCCGGCAAATAAAACTGATAGGCTGAGAATCTTGCGCTTGTTGGCGTATTTCTATTTCGCCTTGTTTTTTTAAATCAGCAAAATTTTTAGCTATAGTTTCTGAACAAACTTCATCCCAAGCTAATTCCATAACCTTATCTTTAAGTAAGCGAAAATCGGCCAAGCCCATTCCATAGGCTGATAACACACCTGTAAAAGGGTGGATCATAATCGTTTGCATACCTAATCTATCAGCCACTTTACAGGCATGTTGACCACCCGCTGCGCCATAACAACATAAGGTGTATTCAGAAACGTTATAGCCCTTTTGTACAGAAATTTTTTTAATGGCCGTGGCCATATTTTCTACAGCTATAGTTAAAAAACCTTCAGCGACTTGCTCAAGGCTTGGCTTGGTATTTGTTCTTTGTTTTATTTCATCAGCAAGGCTATTAAACAGCTGTTCCACTCTATCGCTGTCTAATGATAAATTCCCATTTTCACCAAACACTTTAGGAAATAATGGCAACTTACCCAACATCACATTGGCATCTGTCACCGTTAAACTACCACCGCGCCGATAAGCCGCTGGCCCTGGATTTGCGCCTGCTGATTCTGGCCCCACTCGATAACGACTGCCATCAAAATATAATAATGAACCGCCACCCGCTGCAACGGTGTGAATATTCATCATGGGGACGCGCATACGAACGCCTGCAACCTCAGTTTCAAAACTGCGTTCTAACTCTCCGCAATAATGGGCAACATCAGTAGACGTTCCACCCATATCAAAAGCAATAATTTTCTTAAAACCAGCACGCTCTGCTGTGGCTATTGCACCTACAATTCCGCCAGCAGGCCCTGATAAAATACTATCCTTACCTTGAAAGCTTTGTGCATCTGCCAAGCCACCATTTGATTGCATAAACATTAATCGAGGTGGATTTTTTGAGACTAAACCTTTTGAAACCTGAGCAACATAACGTCTTAAGAGGGGCGATAAATAGGCATCAACCACGGCAGTATCGCCACGGCTAACAATTTTCATGAAAGGGCAGGCTTGATGAGAAATTGAAACCTGAGGAAAACCTATGTCTTTTGCCCATTCAGCGAGTTGCAATTCATGTTTGGGATAACGCCAAGCATGCATCAAAACAATGGCAATAGCACGAAAACCTTTATTATAGAGGTTTTGTAATGACTGCTTTGTTAGCGAGATATTTAACGGTTTAAGAATATCTCCTTTTACAGAAATACGTTCTTCAACCTCCACTACTTCGGTATAAAGTAATTCAGGTAATTGAATATCTAAGGCGAAAATATCGGGTCGGTTCTGGTAGCCAATGCGTAAACAATCTTTAAAACCAGAGGTAATTAATAAAGCAGTAGGCTCTCCCTTACGTTCTAATAAAGCATTAGTGCCGACAGTGGTTCCCATTTTAACGGCAGAAATATAATCGCCATTAAGGTCACCACCCAATAATTGGCCTATTGCCTCCAGTGCAGCATCTTGGTATTGCTCTGGGTTTTCTGAAAGCAGTTTACAGCTAAGGAGTTGACCATTAGGTTTTTGGGCAACCACATCCGTAAACGTCCCCCCTCTATCAATCCAGAATTGCCAGCGCCCATCAGCATTAACTTTCATATTTTAATTAACACAGCCCTATTAGGGATAAATATAGAATGCTGAAGTATAAAACAATAATACCTTTTAGGTACTGACTAATGGATCGTCATAACAACATTAGCTCCATCTGCTTGGTATTTTTAGACATTATTAACCTTGAATTAACCGTCTTTTTTATATCTGAAATTTGGTAATTATCAGGTTTACTTTTCTTGTTACGTGCAAAAGACAAGACCCGATCCCGTCGTCCTTCGTGAAGTATCCTTATCCATCACATGGGTATAAATCTCAGTTGTTTTAACATCCGCATGCCCCATCAATTCTTGTAAAACACGAATATTAACCCCATTTTCAAGCATAGCTGTCGCAAAACTATGCCGTAACGTGTGACAGGTCACCTGTTTATCAATACTAGCCAAACCTGCTGCTCTTTTGACTGCTTTCTGTAAACCAGATTCCATAACATGATGGCGTCTCTTAGCACCACTGCGAGGGTCAACTGATATTTTTTTTGCTGGGAATACGT
>Ga0209826_1000356_pt1 | contig 33404 bp, 30 predicted proteins | sample GOMGulsemesocosm_5_FD_184637 | JGI IMG/M metagenome (GOLD analysis project Ga0209826, IMG submission 184637) | Methane-oxidizing microbial communities from mesocosms in the Gulf of Mexico - GOM15C Gulf of Mexico (SPAdes) (version 2) | ecosystem: Environmental > Aquatic > Marine > Cold seeps... | reverse complement strand
TCGTTCACTAAACCAATGCGATAAGCTTCTGGGCCACCAATATTTTTAGCGCGCAGGATCATATCCAATGCATGCATGCGGCCGACCGGACGCGTTAAACGTGCGCTGCCGCCCCACGTGGGTACCGTACCCAAATCCATTTCAGGCAAGCCAATTTGGCAACCCTGCTTAGCCGCCAATCTAAAATGGCACGCCATGGGTAATTCCAAACCCCCGCCGAGGCAATAGCCAAACAGCGTGGTAATCACGGGTTTGCCTAAAAGTTCAATAGCCGATAACACCCACAGCCGCTGATCGAATAGCGCTTCCAGTTCATTTGGCTTGGTAAATATGGGCAGCCAGCTGCATCAGGTTCATACCGGCAGAGAAGTTTTTGTTGCCTTCTGCGGTAATCAGTACGGCTCGCACCGAGGTATCATCTTTCAGCTTGGGTATCAGAAGTTCTAGATCGCCCATGAACTCCAGCGTCATTTATTCCAGGGCGCATCATTGATTGAAATAATCGCCAGGCCACCCTCACGGGTGAAAAGGAAAGGCTGAATCTTGTTCTCACTCATGCTGTACTCCGATTATTCATTATTATTAAAATCTAAGGGCAGAATAACGCGATTTACCTGCTTTATTAAAGGGTAACTGAGGTATTAGCACGATCAGTGGCTTCGATCTCTTTAATGGCTAACTGCACCTTCTTCGGTAGGCTTGAGACGGCTTTTTGGTACGACCAGTCTATTAAGGCTTTCAAGTTTTCTTCATTCATCGCCTTAACATAAACAATCGTCACCCAGTGAAAACGATGCATGTACCTAGCGGGTTTGATGCCAGGTTGATCGGTTAGCTCTAGAAATCGATCCGGCGTGGTGCGAAAACTGAATCGCCATTGTTCAGGGTCACTGGTTTTAAAATAGGCGAACTTCTTACCGTGAACCTTATAGGACAATACATTAGACGGGCTACCGGATCCCTCTTCGGTTGAACTTGGCAGTGTTCTGCAGAACTCTTTTAATGACGTAACGTTCATTTCACTCACTCGGTTCTAACGCCTAGGGCGTTCACAATACAGCGTTTACTAAGCCATGTTGGCCAGTTTATAAGACAGGTTCTGTTTTACACCGGCCCATTCATTATTGGTGATACTAAACAAAACGGAATCCCTCACTCGGCCATTGGGCATGACCATGTGATTGCGAAGAATGCCCTCTTGCTTGGCCCCAAGGCGAACAATTGCATTGCGGGATGTATTATTTAGATAGTCGGTAAGAAACTCGACACGGTTTAAACTCAATGCCTCAAAGGCATGGCTCAGCATCAACCATTTGGCTTCTGTGTTTATTTTTGTCCTTTGGAAAGACTGGGCGATAAAGGTAAAACCAATTTCAACGCGTTTGTGGGGTAAGTTGGCCTTCATGAATCGGGTTGAGCCAACAGCTCGACCGGATGCTTTATCAATGGTGGCAAAGGCCAGCCCGTCTGCATTCGAGTGGGCCTCGACAGCGTTAGCGATAAAGACATCAATGCCCTCCACCCGTGGCACTAAGGTTACGAATAACTTCCATAACTCGCCGTCTGATACGGCATCGATGAGTCCATCACGGTGGGTTTCCGACAATGGCTCCAATCGAACGTGATCGCCTTCAAGTGTTACTTTTTCAAAATTCATAGATTGTTCTTATTTATCGGGTGGCCTAGATGAAAGAGATCTAGTCCTGTCTTTAATCGGTTTTATTTTTGTTGGCTAGCTCTGGTTTCGGCCAGCTGGCCGAGTGACTTTTCTCTGATCCGCCAGAGAAAAGTAACCAAAAGAGAGGCGGCCCCACTGCGCTGAAAACCCCTCCTTCTGGTGCGATTTTTAGCGTCGGTCTGATTCGGAATCCATGCCTCAAGCAGCCCTTATTCACACATCCTGTGTGAATAACCCGAAAAATCACACCGCCACTCGGCAGCGAAGAAGGGGGTTATGGTGCCACGGCCGACAGCTGTCATATTTCCGATAAAGTGACTCAGGGCCTTTGATTACGGTGTTTCGAGCATGTTCACAGCGCAGCTACTTGTTATGCTCAACATGCGTATTAATAAAGCCATTTAATTCCGAGATTGACCGAATCACATACAACGATTTGTTGGTTGATGTGTTTTCTATTTTTTGTAAAAAAACATCATTCCAGAACCTTGGACAAAGTCTTAACACTTTATAGCTTTGTAACGAGCCTTTTAAAACGGAGCTGCCATCCGGCCAACCATCAGGGTTAACAAAAAGCCCTTTTAGCAGTCGCTTTGTTACCAACCAATAACTGACAAGATAGGGCAAATCTATATAGATCAGCGTATCAGCTGCATCCAGCCCTTTATAGAATGACTCAATGGGGCCGAAACCATCCATAATCCAACTGTCGGAAGAGAGTATCTGGGTGTGCTCCCTCTCGAAGATCTGCTGCTCAACCAGCTCGCCATTGGGTTTATAAATAATTGAATCCAACGGGTGTAACGGTATACCTGTTGCGGCGGCCAGATGTTTACTCAACGTCGACTTACCACTGCCCGGCTTACCAAAAATGGCTATTTTTTTCACGCTACCTCCATTCACTGAGAAGAATCCCAAAAGGCAGAAATAGAAAACCCGCCTCTAGGGCGGGTTTGATAAACTAAAACGCATCAAAGCTCCCACCATTCCTATGGAATGATGATAATTCGAGCTATTGCATGCGTTTGGTTTTTATTCATGGGTTTATCCTGCTGGATGAGTGGATTTCTGTCAATTGTTCATTTTATCGCTGAACTTGATTTCGAATTATCCTGGTCACTACTCGACCCGTGCCGTAAGCCAGTGACACTAGCAAGAGTAGTTGCACCGCTAGGCTGGCCGATATGAGGCGCGTGCCCTGCTTGCTGTGCTTTTCTTTAGCCAGATCTAACCTTGATGAGTTCACTGTCTCTAAAGAAGCTTGATGTAACTCTTGTTTTGACATGGTTGAAATTTGGTCTTTGGTGAACACCTCGGCAACATAAGATTCAATGGCATTCTTTTTCACTGACTCAGCAAAAGATTCGCCAGCAGTACTGATAATGGATGCCAAGATAAAGCTAATCAGGATTACGAGGGTTATTTTCAATCCGTGCTCCTAGGGCTAGAAAGTAAGTAGGAATTTTTTGTGTTTGTTTAAATGCGTCTGACTGGTAATTCTGGTTTCGCCCAGCTGGGCGAGTCACTTTTCTCTGATCCGCCAGAGCAAAGTAACCAAAAGAGAGGCGGCCCCGCTGAGCTGAAAGCTCCTCGCTCTGGTGTGATTTATCGGGTCGGTCTGATTCGGCATCCATGCCTCAAGCATCCCTTACTCGAAAATCCTGTTCTCGCAACCCGAAAAATCACACACGCCACACGCCACTCGGCAGCTCAGAAGGGGGTGCTGGTGCCACGACTGAGCAGCGGTATGGCATCGATCAAGTGACTCTGGGTGAGATATCTATCTTACTAGTTCTTATGTTATTAATGAGCTTCTGTAGTTCATCTTCATTAGTGATAACAAGGCTTCTCTTTGTCTCTAGCTCACTCAGTATCTTGGGTCTCGCTATTGATGGGAACTGCCATATTAGCTTTATTAGCCTCGGTATTATTTTGATTTCAGGGCAGTTGGGCGGCAATTCAGGCCTAGTAGAGAAAAGGTATCGTAACGTCCTAAGTGCACACCGTGTAAAACAGGTGTAGCGAGGAATATCTAGAAAAATGACCATGTCTGCCGCTTCTCGGACGACCGGTGACACCCCTTCGATTATCCAGTGTGGATTCATCACTAGCTTCTTTTCCAGGACTCGGCGTTCGATGAGGGGCGTCACAGTCCAACCTTCTCCCCATACGACTTTATCCAACCCATATACGTCTAAGTTAAGAATTTCCCCCAGTGTATTCGCTAAGCTCGTCTTGCCGCTGCCAGCATTGCCCGTTATATGTATTCGCATTGCTGTTTCTCTAGCCCAGTGGAGAACTTTTCGATCTAGTGACCCTGACTCCTTTGTTGGGTGGGAAATAATTCTACCCTGACCCCAAATATTGCTGACCCCAATTATTGCAATTATTCTTTATAGTTGCTCGAATTGGTTTGGGTCAAATCTGCCAATCCTACCGACAGTTGACCCGCCTTTCATTTCGAGTGTTGCAGTTATTATCTGAACTCAGCAATCAAAGACCTGCTCCATTTTTTCTTTTATCGCTAAACTTTATTTCGAATTATTATAGTAACTACTCAATCCATGCGATATACCAGTGACATCAGTAAGAGTAGTTGTACCGCTAGGCTGTCAGAGATGAGGAGAGCACCTTGCTTGGTGTACTTTTTTGTCAATCCTAGTATTAATGAATTCTCTCTCGCTAGCCCCTGAAAACACTGAGTCTATAGTTTAATAATGTGCCATTACCACCTAGCTTTGTGATGTGATTTTAGGTCTTGATATATATGCTATATTTAGACAAATAATGCATAAGCAGAGTTAAAATGACTGATAAATCAACCGAGTCTACGGATAGCTCAATAGCTATATTTCTGGATGTATTTGTTAATAAAATGTTAACTGTCGGCTTGATTTTAGTTGTATTTGGTTTGCCTTCATCCTTAATGAGGTGGCTAGATACTGGATTTATGCCTATCTATGCAATACATATTTTTCTCAGTACTTCGGCTATTTTAATAAATGTATTTAAGGGTTTTATTTCATTAAATATGAAAGGCTCTATTATGATATTAAATTTGATGATCGTTGGGTTGGTTAGTGTGTTGACATTTGGATTGTCAGGAATAGGAACCCTTGTTGGCGCTGTTTGCGGTTATTTAAGCAACCTACTGTGGGGGGAGAAAATAGCCATTAAAATATCGGCTATTTATATACTGTTATTATGTTTTCTGGCCTTTTGTTATATCAATAACATATTTACTCCAAGCATAGATTTAAACGTTTATGCGTCATCAATTAACAGCTGGCTAATAAATGTTGTCGTTTTTATTATCGTCACCTTAATGTTAATTGGGCCTACGTCAGAATTTATTAAGCAACATGAAAAGTTAATTTTAGAAATAAGTAATAAAAATTCAGAAATAGAGCACCTAGCAAATCATGACAAGCTAACAGGTTTGCCATCACTACGTTTGGCTGATGATAGATTAGAGTATGCGATTTCTATAGCAGACAGAAACAACTCAAACTCAGCGTTATTGTATTTAGATTTAGATGGATTCAAAAGCATTAACGATACTTTCGGTCATGATGCTGGAGATATGATTTTACAGACAGTTTCCCATCGCTTTCAAAATGCAATTAGAAGCACTGATACTTGTTGTCGAATAGGTGGAGATGAATTTTTACTAATAATCACAGATATTAAGGACACTACAAGCATAGAAAGAATGTGTGTGGAGTTAAATAAACTAGCATGCGAACCAGTTGATTATGGTGACAAGAAGCTATCTGTAGCTGTAAGCATTGGGGTAGCCATTTACCCTGACAATGCCGATGACGCAAAGTCTTTGAGAAATTGTGCAGATAAAGCAATGTATGATGTGAAAAAAACAGGGAAAAGTAACTACAAGTTTTATTGTTCCGCTAAAACGTAATGAAGCAACTTGGATTGAAATCTGAAGTGCATAACTTGCTGGGATAGAAGAAGCGGCTGGCTGCCGGTAGGCTAATCGCTTCTTCTTTGGCAAGGGACGCAACGATGCCAGATCTATGTATTAAAGCAAGAGGGTTATAGCCAGCACATGATTAGCTGAGAGCTGAGACGTAATGTTGGTAAGCGAGGATGCCGTCATAAACAGGCTCAGATAAAATCCAGTGAGAGACGTATAGGCTGACCCATTGTAAGGGTTAACAAACAGTTACAAGAGTAGGAAAAAACGAAGCAATCTTAGCTGCGCGGTAAATCCCTTTGGTTTGTGATGCTAATACGGCTGCGAACAAAATCAAAGGCTTACACCACTTCCGCTTTATTACCTCCTATTAATTAATACGTCTGCGGCACGTTTTCCTCTGAGATCGGTTCAGCTAAGCGAGAGGCGCTTTAATTAGTTGCAACAAGTACGCTCCTCATTAACAGGTGGCACCCACCTCCCCCTTCTGAGCTGCCGAGTGGCGGTGTGATTTTCGGGTTGAGCGCAAAGGGATGTACGCGAAAGGTCTGCTTGAGGCATGGATACCGAATCAGACCGACCCTAACAATCACGCCAGAGCGAGGGGGTTTCAGCGAGGTGGGGTCGCCTCTCTTTTGGTTACTTCTCTCTGGCGAATCAGAGAAAAGTCACTCGGCCAGCTGGCCGAAACCAGAGCCATCAAACAAGACAATAACCACTTTACTTGGCGAGAAACACCGAGAAGAAAAAAGAAGGGCTTCGCCCTACTTCCCCCCCTTGGGGGGTAATTTATTCCCCGCCTTCTCCAACCAAAGCAAAGTATCAATATAAGTAGCAAACCGCCGTGAATATTGTGCAGAGCAGTCGCGCATTTGACTGAGTGATTTAATGGCGAGCATTTGTGGATTGAGGGGGCCGGGGTTTTCTGGCCCCTCGTTGATGGCGCGGTTTACCAGCTGGTCGATGTTGTGGTATTTCATCGCTTCGCGGTAGTGCTTCATCGACTGTAATTCGATTTGGCCGGTGTTGTTGTGACTGTTGTTGTAGGTGCCGCTGCTGCGGTTTGCTTCGGCGCCTTTGCTGGTGCTGTGGTTTGTATCGGCGTCACTGTTTGTTTGTTCTGCGCCGACGGGGTTTACCTGTGAGGCTTGCTCTTGCTGTTGCAGAAATTCGTCGAAGGTCAGTTGTTTGTCTTCATCATTGTTGGCCTGCGCCGTGTCATTGATGTGACGGGTGAGCTCGGACAGGTCGTTGAGACTGAGTTGTTGTGCCTGCTGGCGCAGCAATTTTTCTTTTAACGGCGGCAGTTTTTTGAACTCACCCTGGGCGAATAATGTTTCGGCCAGTTCGCCGCTTTCATGCGAAAGTTGGCTGATCTCATTAAGCGTGGACTGGGCCAATGTGCGGGCCGCTTGTCGATCGGTTTGATAAAGCGCGAGCGCCTGCTGGGCTTTTACTAATAATGCTTGGCCAACGGGTTCGCGCTGTTCACCCGCGCGGCGGCTCAGCGCCTGCAAGTAACCAAAGCGCGCTGGGTCAAATTTATCGGCGCCGTCAGCGCTTAATTGATCGAGGATTTGCTGCAGCGCTTGCTGGCTCATGCGCTGGGCTCGAACGCTGCAGCATGGGTCTGCGTGGTGAGCTTATCAGCGGCTTGTTCGGTCGCGTTTTTTTCTTCTGTTTGTTGCTGTTGCTCGGGTTGAGGCGTCGTATCGGTTTGGCTGTTTTTGGGCACGGGCGCCATTTCCACGCGGCGGTTTTTGGCGCGGCCGACGGCGTCCATATTGCTGGCCACGGGGTTCTGCGCGCCGAAGGCGGCGGCAAATACCATGGTGGCGGGCATACCCTCTTCAACCAGTACGCGGGTAACCGTCAGTGCCCTCTGCGCCGACAGTTCCCAGTTGTCGTTGAACTGGCGATGTTCGCCGCGAATCGGTCGGTCGTCGGTAAAACCGCTGATCATCAGCATCTGTTCGCGCTCGCCTAGGTAGACTTTTAAAGGCGCGACTAGGCTGCTCAATAACTGTCGGCCTTCGGGCTGCAGTTGATCGGAGTTGATGGCAAATAACACGCTGCCACTGATGCCGATGCGGCCATTTTCTAAGGTCACGCGTCCGGTTTGCAGCGGGTCTTTCAACGCTTCTTCCAACGCCATGCGGCGCTGTTCTTCGGCTTGCAGTTTGGCGGTTTCTTGCTGCAGCGATTGCGCGAGTTCCAACTGAAACCCCAGCGCCCACACCAGCAGCAGCACAAACACGCCGACCAGTCCGGACATTAGGTCGCCAAAAATCGCCCAGATGGGGGGCGCGTGGGAGGCGCCCTCGTCTAGTTCGTTCACTCGCTAACCCCTTCGATCAACGACTGTTGCTCAGGCGCGGTTTCTTTTTCAGTTTGGGCCGGGTCTTTTGTTATGTTCTGGCTTGCAGCTTGGGGGCGCAGGGCGTCGAGAATTTCTTTGTGGGTCAGCAGGTTGTGGTCAATGATCTCGCGGGCCTGCGCCACGTAGTAACTGAGCTGTTCGTCGCTGCGGTTGTTCGACGCCTGTAGGGACGTCTCCACGCGGGTGAGGTTTTCCATCAGTTGGGTATTGGACTCGCTGAACTGCTGCACGGCGATGCCGAAGGACTCCCCTAGGCTGGCGATATCTTGGCTGGAACCGGTGAAGTGATCGGCGACCTCACTCAACTTAGAGGCTTCACTTTCTAAGCGCTCACCAAACTGGGTGCCGACCTGTGCCAGTGTTTCGGCGGAACGGCTGATGAGGTCGTCGATGGCATCGCGCTGCCCCGCAGAACTTTGCTCCATGGTTTGCGCCAGTCTATCGAGTTGCTGCATGAGGCTGGTGCGTTCGACCAGCAGATCGTTGTCGCGCTCTATGTTCTTACTCATTTCTAGGCGCAGCTTTTCAATCACATCGGCGGCGGCCTTCGGTGTTTCCGAGGCGGTTTCGATGAGGCGTGTCATCGGCGCTTCTAGGGCTTGGCCGAGTGTTGCGAGCTGTGTGGTGACGCCCTGCTCCAATTCGCCCAGACGTGCGACGGCTTCGCTGCCGCGTTGGCTTTCATCGTCGCGCAGTTGCTGCAGCGCTTTCTGCAAGGTATCGCTCAGCTGTTCGGCGTGTTGCTGCTGTTGCTTGGCCCACTGCTCAGCGGTCTGGCCAAAGCTAGCCACGAGTGTCTCGGTGCTGTTGCTTTGCTGCCCGAGGTTGGCTTCAAGGTGTTGGCTCAGTTGCTGCTGGTTGGTCTGCAGCTGCTCGCTGATTTTTTGTAACTGTTGTTCGGTGGTGTGCTGCAGTTGCTGCTGGGTTTGCTTGCTGGCGTGTGTCAGCTGCGTCATGGTTTGCTCAACCAATGGCGCGATGCTGTCGCTGGCGCGACTGACGCTGTCGAGCAGCGTGGCGGTGCTTTCGCTCTGTTGGGCGTGGCTGCTTTCAAGGCTTTCGCGCAGCAGTTGGTTGTTGCTCTCGAGGTGTTGGCTGACGCGTTCCAGCTGTTGCTCGGTGTTGGCTTGCAGCTGTTGTTGGCTGCTGTGCGCGGTGGCGCTGATCTGCGCCATGGTTTGCTCCACCATGGGGGCAATGCTGGCACTGGCGAGTTTTCCGCTTTCGGCCAGGCTCTCTTTTAACGAGGCGTCCACCGAGTCACTGAGCTCGCGGTAGAGGCCGGTGACCGTATCCTGAAAGTTGTTTTGGTTGCTCAGCAGTTGCTCGCCGATGCGCTCGCCCATGTGCTCTAGGTGACTGGCCAGTGTGCTGAGTTGCACCGCGACCGCGGGCAGGGACTCGGCTTGGTTCTGAATCGCTTGGTAGGCTTGCTGCTGCTGGTGGCTGCGGGAGAACTGGCGCAGATTGCTGCCAATGCTGGTGTCGAGTAGGTGGCTGGCCTGCAGGCGCTCCCGGCGGCTGAGGGTCGACAGCAACCCGAGCATGGCGGAGGCCGCGACGCCGGCCACCGAGGTGCCAAAGGCCAAACCTAGGCCTTTGATGGGCGCGGTCAAACCAGCGCGAATGGCCTCTAGTTCGGTGCTGCCTTCCAGGGCCAGTACCGCGCCTTTAAGTGTGCCGACCATACCGACAAAGGTACCGAGCAGGCCGAGCATCACCAGTAAACCCACTAGGTAAGGGGTGAGCACCGGGGCTGGCAGACCGTTGCGTTCACCTTCTATGCGCAGGCGGGCGCTGTTCTGCAGACTGGGGTCGAGCTTGAGCAGCCATTCACACAGGTTATCCACAGGTTGTGACATTGCTTTGAGTGCGTCATCCAGCGTGCCGGTGGCGCGGCGGAAGTGGCGCAGCTCAAGGGCGCCAATGGCGTACACCAGTGCGATCAACAGGGTGATGATCAAGCCTAGGGCGTCGCCGGCGGCGTAGAAGGTTTGGCCAATCCAAAGGGTTACCGCGCCGCCCAGTGCAAAGGCACCTGCAAAAAGAAATCGGGTCATAGTGTTGTGTCTACTCGTTCGTTCAGTGCTTCCAGCAGGCCCAGTACGGGTTGCAGGCGCACATCAAATTCGGCTAATAGCAGCTCGCGCATGTCTTGGTAGAAGCGTTCGAGCCAGCCCCCTGGCATTAGCCAGTTGGCGGGTTGGTTGTTTTTGTCGTCGTCGGCCAAGCCCTGTTTTTCAATAAATTGCTGATGCTCGCTCAGCAGTTGCTGAAAGCGCTGTTCAAGCAGTTTTGGTATCACGGTGAAAAGCTTGCGGGTGTGCATGGCAAGGCTGTCACTGAGTGTCTGGTCTAGGTTGGCGAGCTGGGCCAGTTCGGGCGAAAAGCGGGTTATGCCTTCGCGCACTCGCAGGCGTAAGCTTTCTATGCCGGTGTCCATCTCAGCTTGGTGCATCACATAAAAGCGCTGGTAGGGCTCATAGGTTTGCAGTTTGTCGGCAGGTGCGTTGGCCCGCGAGCTGGGGACTTTAATGCGTGTTGGGCCCGTCTCTGGGGCAAAGCTGCGGGCAATGGCGCGCATCATGCGCTCGCGGCTGTCGAGTAAGTCTTGGTGTATGAGCGCCGCGCTGTCGGTGCAGGGGTCGGCGGCGCTTGGCGGTCGGCGGCCCAGTGCTCTCGCGAGGGTGATGGAGTCGGACAAATCGATCAAACGCCCAAGCTGTTCGGCCAAGTTCTGCTGCGCCATGTCGACTTTTACGGTGGACAGCTCAGCGAGCAAGCGGATCAAACGCGAGCGATTGGCGGAGGCCTGTGGTGCGGCTTTTGACATGTGTCGTGTGATCACTCCGGCACCGGCTTTGGTCTATGCGGTGGAACCCATTTGGCAATATAGAACGAGGCGGGACTGAACAAGCTGGTCAGTATCCATCTGGGCACCTCTGAGTAATGTCGCTACCGCCATTATTCAGAGGTGCCCTAAGTCATGACTATATTTTGAACGACTTATTATCGTCACCCAGCGGCAAGATACAATATTGATCTTTGCTGGATTTACTGGGTGGGATTTGGCCTGCGGCGGGGGTCCCGAGTTTGTTCGAGAGTTGCCCAAGCGTGGCGCTATGGGCAACTTTTATTTGATAGCAGTTGCCCGCGATCCAGCCAGGTTAATCGGGTAATTGAAGGGTCTCGCGCAGAAAGCGGTGTTTGCTCTCGAGAAAAGCACGGGACATTGATGCGCGAGGTACCAGCCGATCAAAGCCATGGGGGGCCTTTGGGACGCCTTCGAACTGGCAGTCGACCCCAGCGTCGCGCAAGCGTCGCTCATAGCTGCAGTCTTCTTGGTAAAGCAGGTCGGCTTCTCCGACGCCCAGCCAAGCTTTAGGCAGGCCGCGCAGATCATCGCGGCGTGCGGCCGCTGCATAAGGCGGCAACTGCTCAGCGCCAGCTGGTTGATCTAGGTAATGTTCCCAGCCTGTGCGGTTATTGTTGTTGCTCCAGAGGCGATGTCGGGTCGCGTCCAGCTCGCGCCGCGCTGCGGTACGGTCATCGAGCATGGGGTAAACCAGCAGCTGCGCGGCGGGTTGTACGCCACCCTGATCGAGTACTCGCTGTGCCAAGCTGGCCGCGAGGCCGCCACCCGCACTTTCACCACCGATGGCGATGCGCGCAGGGTCGATGCCCAGCTCCGCCGCATTTTGTTGCAGCCACTGCCAAACGTTAAAGCAGTCATCAATGGCCGCCGGGTAGGGGTGTTCAGGTGCTAGGCGGTACTCTACTGAGAAAACGTTGATATTCAGTTTGGCCGCTGTATGAGCGCAGACGACGTCATCGTGCTTGGCGTGTCCTAATATCATGCCACCGCCGTGTATCCACAGCAGTGCGGCCGCTGAGGGCGTTGTTGGCCGGTAGATACGTACGCTGGCGGGTCCCAGTACTTGCTCGCTCACCATCACGCCGTCCCGCGCTCTAGGCGTCAGTATCAGCCTGCCCAAACCGCGTAAAAATGATAGGAAAACTCGATTGCCCAGCGGCAGTGCTGGGATGTATTTGAAAGCTTTGCGCAGCTCCGGGTGTATCTCGTTTATGTGCACAGCGTGTCCTTCATTATTTTTATAAGACTTGGTGTGGTTGGGCATTATCTGCGCGACTCTTTTTAGAGCTCAATGCCCTGTTTAGAGCTCAATACCCAGCGAATCCCACATGTCGTTGACCTTGTCTTTTACCGACTGATCCATCTCGATGGGTGTGCCCCACTCGCGGTCGGTTTCACCCGGCCATTTGTTGGTGGCATCCAAGCCCATCTTTGAGCCGAGGCCGGAGACCGGCGAGGCAAAATCGAGGTAATCGATCGGTGTGTTGTCCACCAGCGTGGTGTCGCGCGTGGGGTCCATGCGTGTGGTAATGGCCCACATGACGTCTTCCCAGTTGCGGGCATCGACATCGTCGTCGCAGATGATCACGAACTTGGTGTACATAAACTGACGTAAAAAGGACCAGACCCCGAACATCACCCGCTTGGCGTGACCCGGGTACTGTTTCTTAATGGTGACCACGGCCATGCGGTAGGAGCAGCCCTCGGGCGGCAGGTAAAAATCCACCACCTCGGGGAACTGCTTCTGGAACAGCGGTATAAATACTTCGTTCAGTGCCAGACCGAGAATCGCTGGTTCATCTGGCGGTCGGCCAGTGTAGGTGCTGTGGTAGATCGGATCTCTGCGGTGGGTAATGGTTTCCACGGTGAATACAGGGAAACTGTCGACCTCGTTGTAGTAACCGGTGTGGTCACCAAACGGGCCTTCGTCGGCCATCTCGCCCGGATGGATCACCCCTTCGAGTACAAATTCGGCCGAGGCCGGCACCTGCAGGTCATTGCCGAGGCTCTTGCTGACTTCCGTTTTTCCACCGCGCAACAGACCGGCAAAAGCGTATTCGCTGAGTGAGTCTGGCACGGGGGTAACCGCGCCCAGAATGGTGGCTGGGTCGGCGCCCAGGGCAACCGACACGGGATAACTTTTGCCTGGGTTTTCCTTCTGCCATTCACGGAAATCCAACGCGCCACCGCGGTGGGACAACCAGCGCATGATCAGTTTGTTTTTGCCGATCAACTGCATGCGGTAGATGCCGAGGTTCTGACGCTCTTTATGCGGGCCACGGGTAATCACCAGCGGCCAGGTAATCAACGGCGCCACATCGCCCGGCCAACAGGTTTGAATGGGCAGTTTGGTGAGGTCGACGTCATCACCCTGAATCACTACCTGCTGGCAGGCCGGTTTGCTGACCACCTTGGGCGCCATATTGAGCACCTGCTTCAATACCGGCATTTTCTGCCAGGCGTCCTTCAGGCCCTTGGGCGGCTCAGGCTCTTTCAGGAAGGCGAGCATCTCACCAACACCCCTGAGTGCCGTTATGTCCTTCTCACCCATGCCCATCGCGACACGTTCGGTGGTACCGAACAGGTTGGCGAGCACCGGAATATTGGAACCGATGGGGTTCTCAAACAGCAGCGCCGGGCCGCCAGCACGCAGGGTGCGATCGCAGATTTCGGTCATTTCCAGCTTGGTGTCGACCGGCTGGGTGATGCGTTTGAGCTGGCCGATTTTTTCAAGCTGTTGAATAAAATCGCGTAGGTCTTTGTATTTCATGGCTTAGGCTAATGGTGAGCGAAGCAACATTGTACGCTAGCCCTATAGGTAGGTGAAGGCGGGGGGTGAAGGTAGGGGGGGAGATAGAAGGTGACGGGTGAAAGCAGCACAGGCATTGGCACTGCCCGCGTCAGGGCATATATTGATGCATGGATTGGCTTAAGGTGACCGGTTCACCGCTTGGTTTGGATAGGGAGAATGGCTGCAATGTTTGAACGCTTTTCATGGGTAGGTTTTGAGTGGCTGGTTAATCTGCTGCCGGCGTTGCTGGTTTTGGTGCTGGCGTTGGGGTTGCTAAAGTTCTTTGGGCGCCGCCGCGCTATAGAGGTGGAAGGCCACCGTTTTCGCGAGCAGCTGCGAAGTTTACTCACCGTGTTGGCGGCGATGATTGCCATGGTGTTGGTGTTGCCGTTGGAGTCGTCGATACGGGGCCAACTGTTGACGCTCTTAGGTTTGTTGCTCACCGCGATCATTGCTTTGTCGTCAACCACGATTGCGGCCAACGCCATGGCGGGGTTTATGTTGCGTTCGTTACGCAGTTATTCGGCGGGTGATTTTATACAGGTGGGCGAATATTTTGGTCGCGTCACCGAGCAGGATTTATTTCACACGGAAATTCAAACCGAAGATCGCGACCTACTCACGATTCCCAATGTCTACCTAGCGTCTAACCCAGTAAAGGTCATTCACGCCGACGGCACGATAATTTCGGCGGAGGTGTCACTGGCCTATGATGTCGACAATCGAAAAGTAGAAGAGACTTTATTGGCGGCGGCTACAGCCGCTAATTTGGGCGACCCCTTTGTGTACATTTTGTCGTTGGGTGATTTTTCGATTGTTTACCGTGTGGCGGGACGACTGGATAAAGTGAAACAGCTGTTGTCCGTGCGCTCGAATCTACGCCGACAAATGATTGATCATCTGCACCGCAATAATATTGAAATTGTTTCTCCTGCGTTCATGAACCAACGGCAGATCAGCGAGTCGGTATTACCGCAGCGTCGGTATATTCCCGCGACGACCAGCGATCATGGTGCGGCGGATCAGGTATTTGATAAAGCCGAGAAAGCGCAGCAGGTAAAAGATTTGAAAGAACACTATGGCGAGCTTAAAACCGAATTGGCAGAGATCAGCGCATCGGACGCCGCTGATATGGAGGAACAGATGACACGTAAAAAACGTCGTTTAAAAGCGGTTAAACGCGCGTTGGTTATGCTGGATAAATAGGCGGTTTTGCTAAATGGCGGATAAAAAAAGGCCCTGCATTGCAGGGCTTATGTTCAGGATGAACGGTACACCGCGGAGGCATGGATGCCAAGAGCGGTGCATGTTCAACCAAAACTTCTGCTCGTTTATTTGCGGCGCATCGACATAAAGAACTCGTCGTTGGTCTTGTGGTCCTTGAGCTTGTCGGTCAAGAACTCAGTCGCACTGGTGTCTTCCATATCGTGCAGAAGTTTGCGCAGAATCCATACGCGTTGCATTTCGTCTTCTTTCATCAGTAGGTCTTCACGGCGGGTGCCAGACTTACGAATGTTCAAGGCGGGGTAAACACGTCTTTCGGCCATCTTGCGGTCGAGGTGTATCTCCTGATTACCGGTACCTTTAAATTCTTCGTAGATGACTTCGTCCATCTTCGAGCCGGTTTCAACCAGTGCGGTGGCGATGATCGAGAGGCTACCGCCTTCTTCGATGTTACGCGCGGCACCAAAGAAACGCTTTGGACGCTCGAGGGCGTGGGCGTCGACACCACCGGTTAGAACTTTACCGGACGATGGCACGATGGTGTTGTAGGCACGGGCCAGACGTGTGATCGAGTCGAGCAGGATGATCACGTCTTTTTTGTGCTCAACCAGGCGCTTGGCCTTTTCGATGACCATTTCGGCCACTTGTACGTGACGTGTTGGTGGCTCATCAAAGGTCGAGGCAACCACTTCACCACGCACAGAGCGCTGCATTTCGGTTACTTCTTCCGGGCGCTCGTCAATTAGCAGAACGATCAGGTGACACTCAGGGTTGTTACGAGTGATCGCCTGGGCGATGTTCTGCATCATGATGGTCTTACCGGCTTTCGGCGGTGCGACGATCAGGCCGCGCTGGCCTTTACCGATAGGAGCGACCAGGTCGATGATACGGCCGGTCAAATCTTCTGAAGAGCCATTACCGGCTTCCAGTATCAGGCGCTTGTTCGGGAACAGAGGTGTCAGGTTCTCAAACAGAATTTTGTTCTTCGAGTTTTCCGGCTTATCGTAGTTAATTTCATTAACTTTAAGCATCGCAAAGTAGCGCTCACCGTCTTTTGGTGGGCGGATCTTGCCGGAAATGGTGTCGCCGGTGCGCAGGTTGAAGCGGCGAATCTGGCTTGGAGACACATAGATGTCATCCGGACCTGCCAGATACGAGCCTTCCGCTGAACGCAGGAAACCGAAACCGTCTTGGAGGATTTCAAGTACGCCGTCGCCATAGATATCTTCTCCGCCTTTAGCGTGGCGCTTGAGGATGTTGAAGATAATGTCTTGCTTGCGCGAGCGTGCCAGATTGTCCATGCCCATTTCTTTCGCGAGAGCGATAAGTTCATCAATGGGTTTGGTTTTTAGGTCGGTCAGGTTCATAGGCGGGTTATCGACTGTGTGATATTCGTTTGAAAGTGGCCTGAGTTATTACATAGGTCGCTGCAAGGGATCTTGCTTGACGGCCATAGCCACGTAGGGGTTAGGTTTTGTTGTTCTACACTCTTTGGCGTCGAACTGAATTCTGATGACACGATATTAATGGCTATGCGTATGACGCGTTCCATTTAAGGGAGCATTAATATATGGAGTGTTTTACAGAGATTCAACGATAGATGCCGAAGGATTGAGTCTGACGTCTTCTCTTTTTAGAGGCAGGAGAAGAACAAATTAAATAATAGGCAAGAGTATAGCGACTCAATTGCAGCTGTGCAAAATTAAATCACCCCGCCGATGCTCAGTCGGGGTGATTTCGCCATTTACAGGTTGGCGTCGATAAACTCACTGAGCTGTGCTTTGGATAAAGCACCGACTTTAGTGGCTTCGTTATTACCGCCTTTGAAGATGATCAGCGTTGGAATACCGCGAATACCGAACTTGGCCGGGGTATCGGGGTTGGCATCAACGTCCATTTTACAGATCTTGATCTTGCCTGCGTACTCTCCAACCAGCTCTTCGAGAATCGGGCCGATCATTTTGCAGGGGCCGCACCACTCTGCCCAGTAATCTACCAGTACAGGGCCTTCCGCGTTCAAAACTTCAGTTTCAAAGTTGGCATCAGTGACGTGAACGATGCTCATAATGTCTCTCCAGAGATGTGTCTTGGCCGATTTTCGGCGTTCAAAGATGTGTGATGATAATAATTGCCCCGCTCGGGTACAAGCCCAAGCTGCACCTTACCTTGACTGAGAAGGGCTGACGTCGGCGCGCCGACAGGATATGCTGCTCAGCGAAATCGCCTAAAAGGCGGGAACCAATAGCCTTCAGGCTGCTCCAAACAGCCATTGCCGTAGGCATCACTCAACGTGGAAGAATGATGAAAAAAATTATTTTATTGGTGCTTTTGGGCCTTTTGGGCGCGACTTATTGGGGTTATTGCGGCGCTGAAAGCTGTAATCAGTGGTTGTCGATCGGGTATGTGCAAGCGCAAGCAGATGCCAATCCACTGGCCGCAGGGCTTGGGTTTTTTGTTGGTTATGTCTTAGTCACGGCCTTATCCCTGCCCTTTGCGGCGCTGTTGACACTAATGGGCGGAGCGGTTTTCGGGCTGGGTTGGGGGCTGCTGTTGGTGTCGTTTGCCAGTTCAATTGGCGCGACCTTGGCATTTTTGTTGGCCAGAACGCTGTTGCGTGATTGGGTACAGGGCAAGTTCGGCAGCTACCTCGAGGCCATGAATCGCGGCGTAGCCAAAGACGGTGCGAACTACTTGTTCAGCTTGCGCCTGCTGCCGCTCTTCCCCTTCTTCGCCATTAACGCTGTTTTTGGCCTGACGCCGATGCGCACCTGGACCTTCTATTGGGTTAGCCAGCTGGGTATGTTGGCTGGCACCGCGGTGTATGTGAACGCTGGGGCCGAGCTGGGCGCTATTGAAGAACTGTCGGCCAAGGGCGTGTTAACGCCCGGTCTGCTGGGCGCCTTTGTGCTTCTGGCCGCTTTCCCCTACATTCTGCGCGGCATCATGAGCCGCTGGCAGACCTACAAGCTCTACCGTCCGTTTAAAAAACCCAAGCAGTTCGACAATAACTTGATTGTTATCGGTGGCGGCAGCGCAGGGTTGGTCAGCGCTTACATTGCCGCGGCGGTGAATGCCAAGGTGACCTTGATCGAGCGCGACAAGATGGGCGGCGACTGCCTCAATACCGGGTGTGTACCGAGCAAGGCGTTGCTGCGCTCGGCGGGTGTGAACGCCAGTTTTCAACGCGCAGCCGATTTCGGTTTAACCCTGCCCCCGCTCAAGTCCGCAGAAACAGTCGACTTTCAGGCGGTGATGCGACGAGTGAAGCAAGTGATCGCGGATATTGAGCCGCACGACTCGATGGAACGTTATGAAGGTTTGGGCGTGAACTGCGTGACCGGCGATGCAAAAATTTTGTCGCCCTGGGAAGTGCAGGTGGGTGAGCAGGTGATTACCGGCAAGAACATCATTATTGCAGCGGGTGCTAGGCCATTTGTACCGCCTATCCCCGGTATCGAACAAACGGGTTACCTCACCTCTGACACGGTATGGGGGTTGGTGGAGCAACCAAAGCGGTTGATGATCATGGGCGCGGGTCCCATTGGTTGTGAGTTGGCGCAGGCGTTTTCCCGTTTAGGCACTGAAGTAACGCTGGTGGATATGGCCGAGCGAGTGATGCCCCGTGAAGATGCCGATGTGGCTGAGCATGTCAGTGCGCGTTTCACCGCGGAAGGCATCCGCCTTCTCACCTCCCACAAAACGGTTGGTTTTGACGTCAATGCCGAGGGCGTTAAGCAGGCCAAACTGGAATCATTGACTGGCGCGCATGCGGTAATTGAATTTGATCAACTCTTGGTTGCGGTAGGCCGTAAGGCGCGCACTGAACAGTTTTGTGATTTTGATTTACCTCTGACACCGCAGGGCACTCTGCAGGTGGATGAATACCTGCGCACGCCCTACCCCAATATTTTTGCCTGCGGGGATATAGTCGGGCCCTACCAGTTTACCCATATGGCTGCGCATCAGGCTTGGTACGCGGCGGTGAATGCTTTGTTTAGACGTTTTAAGAAATTTAAGGTCGACTACCGAGTGGTGCCTTGGGCAACGTTTACCGATCCTGAAGTAGCGCGCGTGGGTGTGAGCGAGTCAGAGGCTGAAGCGCAAGGGTTGAAGTATGAAGTGACGCGCTATGGGCTGGATGATTTGGATCGCGCGATAGCAGACGGTGAAGCTGAAGGGTTTGTTAAGGTTATCACTCAGGCGGGCAGTGATAAGATTCTCGGCGTCACGATCACTGGCTACCACGCCAGTGAATTAATCGCCGAGTGGGTGCTGGCGATGAAGCATGGTCTTGGATTGAATAAAATGTTGGGCACTATTCACATTTACCCAACATTGAACGAAGCAAATAAATACGCGGCGGGCGTTTGGAAACGCGCGCACAAACCTGAAGGCGTGTTGCGTTGGGTTGAGCGATTCCATAATTGGCAGCGCCGTTAATCACGGCGCTAACCATCAAATTATATTGGTAAGGGTTAGAAGATATGACCGTAGAAACTTTAGTCAGTGAACGTTACGCCGAAGGTGCAAAAGCTGTGCAGGAAGCCCTGTGCTGTCCCGTCGATTATGACGCGTCATTGTTGAAAATATTACCGCAAGAAATTATTGATCGCGATTACGGTTGCGGTGACCCTTCACGTTATGTAATCGAAGGCGATGTGGTTTTAGATCTAGGCAGCGGTGGTGGAAAAATTTGTTACATGGCCGCGCAAATTGTCGGTGAAAAAGGCGCGGTGATTGGCGTTGATATGACCGATGACATGCTCGCACTGGCGCGCCAGTATCAGCCGCAAATGGCTGAAAAATTGGGTGGTGACCGAGTCGACTTTAAAAAAGGATTTATTCAAGATCTAGCATTAGATGTAGTGGCGATGGAGGCCTTCCTAAAGGAAAATCCAGTGACGGATGTGGCAAGTATGCAAGCACTGGATGCGTGGAAAAAACAACAGCGCCGCACAGACCCTTTGATTAAAGATGCCAGCGTTAGCTTGGTGGTGAGCAACTGTGTACTGAATTTGGTGGCACCGGAGGATCGTCGTCAAATGTTGTCGGAGGTTTTTCGTACTCTAAAGCCGGGTGGCCGTGTTGCGATTTCCGATATCGTTTGTGATGAGGCAGTGCCGGCGCATTTGCAAGATAATGCTGAGCTTTGGAGCGGCTGTATTTCTGGCGCCTTTGGTGAAAAAGAATTCATACAGGCATTTCTGGATGCAGGGTTTGTTGGCGTGAGCTACGACAAGTGGGAAGCAGAACCTTGGCAGGTGGTGGAAGGTATTGAATTTCGCTCGGTTACCTTAACCGCAATTAAACCTGCAAAAACCGAACTGTATGACGCGGGGCAGGCTGTCATTTACCGTGGACCTTTCTCCGAAATAAGTGATGATTTAGGCAACCGTTATACGCGCGGTGATCGCGTAGCGGTCTCTAAGCGCACCTATGATTTACTGACCTCGGCTGAATACCAAGCGCACTTTATTGGCGTGGCGCCCGGTGAAGAGCGGAACCACGGCTGTTTCTGTAAACCCGCGGGTAGCCTGCGACCAGCGGCGGAAACTAAGGGCGGGAAACATGCTCTGGGGGTTGACCAACAGGCGGCCGGTTGCTGTTAACGAGTAAGTCGTTACGGCATGTCATGCCGTTCCCTCTAGACTAAATAAAAAACGGGAGACCTTAGGGTCTCCCGTTTTTTTATGTGGTTAATAAGCGGTACGTTCAATAAATGTATCGTTATTTGGTGAGGCCCAAGTTTTCGAAGGCTGTGCGCAGCTCATCGAGTGTGATGGGTTTGCAAAGAAAGTCATTCATGCCGCAGGCAAAGACGGCCTCGCGGTGTTCTTCCATGGCGTGTGCGGTGAGCGCAACAATCGGTGTGGCTTCTAGCGCGTGGCTTTTTTCATATTCGCGAATACGACGCGTTGCTTCAAAACCATCCATCTCCGGCATTTCACAATCCATCAGAATCATGTCAAAAGGCTTGGCTGCGGAGATGACCGCATCCCAGGCTAATTGCCCGTTTTCAACCATGATTGGGTCTACAGCGAGTTTGCCGAGCAGGCCCTTGACCACCATGCGGTTGACGGCATTGTCTTCGGCAACCAGTACGCGTGTACCTTCTGTGCACTGACTCTTCTGTGGCGCGTCGATGACACGATCGAGAATATTTTCACGTTCCCCCGAATAGAGTAAAGACAGCTCCTGCTTAAATCTCGCTGGGGATATTGGCTTGCGCAGCAATGCCTGTATGTTGCGCTTGTTAAGTTCTGCGGCATCGATGCTTGAATCGGCGTTGGAGAGTAAGACGACATGGCTTTTGTTGTCAGGGTAGAGACGATGGATTTGCGCCGCGAGGGTTAATCCACCTGTTTCGCGCAACTGTTGATCAATGGTAATAAAGTCAAATTCAGGCTGGTCACTGTTCTTGCGAGCTTCGAGCGCGGCCATCAACTCATGGCTGTTTTTAACGGCGACAGCGCGCATGCCCCAGCTGATGCTGTGGTGCATTAGCACATCGCATAATGTCTGATTGTCTTCGGCGATGAGAAGGTGCTTGCCGGCTAACGTCGGTTCTTGTCGAGGTTGTGTGTGGCTGGTTTTGTCGTCGAGCATGAAACGGGCGGTAAACCAAAATGTAGAGCCTTTATCCTCGACACTGTCAACGCCGATGGTGCCGCCCATCAGTTCGGCCAAGCGTTTGCATATCGCCAAACCTAGGCCTGTGCCGCCATACTTTCGAGTGGTAGAGCTGTCGGCCTGCGAGAAGGATTCAAACAATGATTGCATGCCTTGTTTGGATATTCCTATACCACTGTCGGTAATAGAGAAGCGTACCAGCGGTGCATCCATGCTGGATTCAGGCTCACGCCTGGCCTGAATGGCGACGTTGCCCTCACTGGTGAATTTAAAGGCGTTGCCGATGAGGTTGATCAATATTTGTCGCAGGCGGGTGGGGTCACCCACCACGTGTAGTGGTGTTGTGGGGCTTACGCTGCCGATTAACTCTATTTGGTTTTTGTTAGCGGCCGCGCCAAATAATTGCACGCAGTCTTCGATGAGTTCTTCAAGGTTGAAGGGCACGTTTTCTAAATCCATCTTGCCGGCTTCAATTTTTGAATAATCGAGGATGTCGTTAATAATGGTGATCAGGGTTTGGCCAGAACGATGAATAACATCGAGGTAGTGTTGTTGGTTGTCGTTTAGCGGGGTGTCGCGCAGTAACTCAACCATGCCAATGACGCCGTTCATAGGCGTGCGAATCTCATGGCTCATGGTGGCGAGGAACTGGCTCTTGGCTTGGTTGGCTTCTTCTGCGGCCGCTTTTAAGCGCCTTGATTCAAGCTTTTCTTCTTTTTCCGAAATAAGCGCGACTTCGACATTGCGACGCTTTTGGATGTCGTCCAGCAGTGACTGGCGCATTTGGTTAAAAGCGTCGACGACATTGTCCAACTCGTCGGGCGCGCGGTCGCGGGGTTTGTTGCGTTTTAAACTGAGTGAGCCACTGAGGGTGTCGAGCTTCAGTCTGCGTGCATAGCTGGCGATGGTTTCCATGTGTTTGGTTAGGAGGCCGCGCACTAGCCATAGAATGAACAGTGATACCAGTAAGGTTTTGGTGCCCTGTAAGGTGCCGATGAACCACGCACGCTGCCATAGCTTTTCGTACACGCTGTCTAGGCTGGCGGTCACGATGAGCTTGCCGAGGGTTTGGTCGGCGGTTTTATCGGCGCTGTAAACGAGGGGGTACTCTTTGATCAGTACGCGGTTGGTGGCGGCTTCAACCTCATCTATGTCGAGGTCCATATCCATGGCGCTGGCCATCATCGCCTGCTCTTGGTTGTTCCAGTCACGCCAGACCACGGTCACCTGAATAACATCCTCTACTTCGAGCACGCTCTGAATTTGCACATTGAGCTGTTCTTCATCAAAACCCCAGAGGCTTTTGGTAATACTGGGCAGAGTGGATATGCGCACTTGGTCGAGACGCTTCTCTAGGGCGGAGATGTCGTCGTTAAAGCTTGAATACAGCTGTAGCAGAATTGCAATCAGTGCAAAGATTGAACTGGTCAGCAAGATCAAACCCATGAGCCTCGTGGCAATGGGGTTCTTGCGATGATATTCACCGAGATTTCGGAAGTTAAGCATGTGTGGGCAGAGGGGTATCCGTATCGGTTTAAAGGCGTGAGTCTATGTCTTTATCGAGTGGCGCTGCATCATCGATACTGGGTCAAACATCAGCAGACCTGTTTCACTTAAGATACACGCATAATCGTAGAAAAGTGTAGCAGGCGGGAATAAGATTTGCGCTATTGATAACAACTAATGATAGTCCGCAGGTCTCCGTACGCTAAGTCGTTACATAAACTGCGCCAGTACTTCGTTGAGATAGCGTTGCCCGACATCGGTGGTTTGCAGCTGCTCGGTTTTTTGCTCGATGAGTCCGCGTTGGCGCAGCTCGCTCAGCTGTGGTTCCAGAGCGCTGAGCGGCAAACCAGCTCGCTGGGTAAACAGCTCGCTGGGTACACCATCGCAAAGACGCAGCGCGTTCATCATAAATTCCAGTGGCAAGTCATCGGCGCTGACCTTGTCTTCGCTGGCACAAAACCCTCGCTGGGGTTCTAAATAATGCGCGGGTAAGCGTGTCTTACGTCGGCGGATCAGCTGCTGGTTCTCCGTCTGCGTGGTTTTGCCATGGGCACCGGCGCCTATGCCGATGTAGTCGCCAAAGCGCCAGTAGTTGAGGTTGTGGCGCGAGCGGCGGTCGGCTGTTTCTTCACCCAAAGCGGCCGCCGCGCCCTGTCGGGCGTAAGCGGAAACTTCGTACTGGCGGTAACCGGCGGCGGCCAATTGCGCCTCACCCAGTTCTTGGATGTCTGCGAGGGCATCTTCGATGGGCAGTGTGGGCGGACGCGAGTAAAACTCGGTATTGGGTTCGATGGTTAACTGATACCAGGAAATATGCTCGGGATCTAAGTCAATGGCTTGTTGTAGGTCGGCTTGCGCGGTTTCCGGCGTTTGCCCTGGCAAGCCGTGCATGAGATCTAGGTTGATGTTGTCGAAGCCAGCGATGCGGGCCATTTTGACGGCGTTCAATGCTTCCTCGCGGCCGTGAATACGCCCCAGCTTTTTTAATTGTTCGTCGGCAAAGCTCTGGATGCCAATCGATAGTCGATTGACCCCGACGCTGCGAAAGCCGTGGAATTTCTCCTGCTCGAAGGTGCCGGGGTTGGCCTCCATGGTGATTTCAATGTTCTCCGCAAAGCCTATAAGCGTTTGCGCTGCATCGAGTACACGGCCGATGGCCGCCGCGCTGAACAAGCTGGGTGTGCCCCCGCCGATAAAGATACTCTGCAGTGGGCGCCCTGCTGCACTGCTGACCTCCTCGTTCAGATCGGCAATCAACGCGTCGACGTATTCTGCTTCGGGCAGCTCTGGTTCGGCCTTGTGCGAATTAAAGTCGCAATAGGGGCATTTACGCACACACCAAGGGATATGGATGTAGAGCGCCAATGGCGGCAGGATCAGTCCTTCTAGAGGCATGTCTGCCATTGAGCTGGTGGCGATGGTTTGGTTGGGTGTTGTGTGCGTCATGGAGGCCGGTTATCCCTGCTGGCTCAATTGGGCTAGCAGGACTTTCATTGCTTTACCGCGGTGGCTGATTTTATTTTTCTGCTCTTTGCTGAGTTCGGCCGACGCGCAATCAAGTTCGGGTACGTAGAACAACGGGTCATAACCAAAGCCATTGTCGCCGCTCAGTTGTTGCAGGATCTGCCCCTCCCATTGGCCATGACAAATGATCGGTGTTGGGTCTTCACTGTGTCGCATGTACACCAAGACGCAGTGGAAACGTGCTCTGCGCTCTTGGGTGGACAGACCCACCAAACTGTTGAGCAACTTTTGATTGTTGTCGGCGTCGCTGGCACCCTCTCCGGCAAAGCGTGCGGAATAAATACCGGGCTGGCCGCGCAATGCGTCCACAGCCAAACCTGAGTCATCGGCCATGGCCGGCAGACCTGTGTGTCGGCACGCGTGCCGCGCTTTAATAATGGCGTTCTCGACAAAGCTCAGGCCGTCTTCAATTGCCTCTGGGAAGTCGAAGTCACTCTGCGGTAAAACCTCGAAGCCCTCCTGTCCTAGCAGCAGCTGAAACTCCTTTAACTTGCCCTTGTTGCCGCTGGCGAGCACGATTTTTTGTGCAGTGCTCGGCTGAGTCTTGGGTTCATTCGGCATGTCGGTTCACTTAATTGGCAAGGCGTTAAGGCCACTTACAGGCCTTAGCTCAGGGGGTGTTTAGTGTTCGACGTACAGCTTTTTGCTGAAAGTGACCGTCAGTGGTGGGCGGTTGGCGTCGGGTTTGACTTCAATGGTGAAGTGCAAAATCTCTTCATTGACGAAGCGCAAAGGCGCGAGGTAGTAAACGGCGCCCTGCTCGTTGATCTCCATAAAATCCAGGTTACGGCGCTGTTGCATGAGGTTCTGGCTGTGCCCTTTAAGGCCTGTGGCCAGACCTTCGGTATCCCCGACGTCTTTTTTCTTCACTAGCGCGATGTTCACCAGTGCGCGGTCTTTACCGCGGGTAAGGTTATAGGCCTTGGCAATATCCGGCTGGATAAAGCTGCTGTTGAATACGCTGAAGTAGACTTTGTAGTCGCCAAATTCTTGGAAAGGCTGGTTGTCATAGGCGTGGCTGTTAAAACTCAGCATGAGGGGTAAAAGCAGAATCATCAGGCGTTTCATGTTCTTGGTCATGGTCGGTATCCTTTGGTGGCACCTACTTTGGGTGGTGCGAGCTGTGGGCATGGTCGTCGGTCGTCTACTGGCTAATAACCAGTGGCGTCGCACGGCGGAATCGTACAAAAAACAACCGCATAACGTTTAGTGTAGTAACTCCGCTTTGGGTTCCATTTATATGGCCGTTTGCTAGGCGTGTTTGCGTAAATGGTAGATGGCGGTCTCGCCAAAAAGGTTGGGGCGCAGGTCTTTTAGTAGGCGACTAATCGGGCGTTCCGCCACTACCTGACGGTGCACCACGTCGAGGTGCATGTGGTTACACAGGACTTCGAAATCCTTGAATGTACAAAAGTGGATGTTCGGGGTGTCGTACCATTCGTAAGGCAGCAGGTCCGATACGGGCATACGACCGGTGGCGCACAGGTGCCAGCGGGCTTTCCAGTGGCCAAAGTTCGGGAAGGTAACGATGCATTCTTTGCCCACGCGCAACATCTCTTTCAAGACCTTGGCGGGGTCTTGCATGGCCTGAATCGCCTGCGTCATAACCACGGTATCAAAACTCTCATCGGCAAAGTTACTGAGCTCGCCATCGATGTTCTGATCGATGACGTTCAGCCCTTTGGCAATGCAGCGGGTAATATCATCGGTGTTGATCTCCAAGCCGTAGCCGGTGACCTGCTTGTGGTCGACCAGTGATTTCAACAGCAGGCCTTCGCCACAGCCGAGGTCGAGCACACGGCTCTTCGGTGCAATCCACTCTTGAATAATGTCGAGGTCGTGACGAATGCTCATTATTTAAAACTCGCTGAAGTGTTGCGCTGCGTAGCTGTTTCCGAGGCGCTACGCAGTTGATCGATTTCTGCCCCGATGTTCTGCATGTAAGCACCGAAGAGTTTGTAATAACGCTCAATGGGCATTAAGAACGCATCGTGTCCATATTCGGACTCTACTTCTGCGTAACTCACGGGTTTGTCGGCGCCGATTAAGGCCTCAACGATTTCGCGTGATCGCTCAGGGGCAAAACGCCAATCGGTGGTGAAGGACACGACCAAGAACTTACACTGGGCCTGTTCGAAGGCTTTCACTGAGTTGTCGTTGTATTCACGCCCTAAATCAAAGTAATCCAACGCACGGGTCATCAATATGTAGGTATTGGCGTCGAAGGTCTTTGAAAAGGCCTCGCCCTGATGCTTTAGATAGCTCTCTATTTGGAATTCAACCGGCTCGTCAGAGCCCTGTACGAAAGACCCAGAACGCAGTTCACGACCAAACTTTTGGCCCATGCCATCGTCGGAAAGGTAGGTGATGTGGCCGACCATACGGGCAACCCCGAGGCCATCGGCTGGGCGACTGTTATGGGCGAGGTAGTCCCCATCGTAAAAGTTTGGATCGGCGGTGATGGCCTGGCGCGCGGTTTCATTAAAGGCGATGTTCTGTGCGGTCAGCTTCATTGCCGAGGCGATGACCACGCAGTGGCGCAAGCGCTCAGGGTATTCGAGAGACCAGCGCATGGCTTGCATACCGCCGAGGCTGCCGCCAATAACCGCAGCCCACTGGTCGATACCCAGGTGGTCTGCCAGGCGGGCTTGTGAATGAACCCAGTCGCGTACGCGCAGTGAGGGGAAGTCTTTGCCCCAGGGTTTTCCGGTTTCTGGGTTGATGCTGCTCGGCCCAGTGGAGCCGTCACAGCCGCCGAGATTGTTCAGCGAGACGACAAAAAACTGGTCTGTATCGATGGGTTTGCCGGGGCCTATGTAATTGTCCCACCAGCCAGGCTTGCGATCATCTTCGGCGTAGCGTCCGGCTGCGTGATGATTACCCGACAAAGCGTGGCAAATGAGCACCGCATTGGAATGTTCGGCGTTGAGCTGGCCGTACGTCTCGACGACTAGGTCGTAGCTTTTCAGCGTGCGGCCGCAGGCCAGCACCAGGGGGGTGTCAAAGTGTAGGGTTTCGGCGGTCACGAGCCCTACGGAGCGGTCGGAAAAAGCGTGCGGCATAATCTTCTCGGCGATAAACGCGGCGCGGCGGTTGAATGCCGTCAGTAAACCTTTCTCTTGGCTGTAAACAGTACAGCCTATTGGTGGCGGCAAGTCTAAAGTTGCCGCAGGGAGGCTGCAACTGTTTCGCGTATTAACTCACGGGTTTGTTCAGCTGCAGAGCATTTGGTTAGGCGGAACGATTCAGCTGTGGTTGGCTGTGCTCTTGCCTAGCGACGGCTCGCGGGGTGGGACGACCACTAACGGAAGTACCGATGGACACTGAACCGATGACTTGATCGAGTTCGAATAGGGCCCCTTCACGGCGCGCAATCACCCGCTGCACCTCCTGCAGGCGTTGTTGTGAATTCTGTTGTTGTTGGACGAGGCTGGCGAGTTCGTGCATCTGCTGTTCCAGCAGGGACTTATCGTATTGTGCTTGGTGGCTGACGGGCGCTAATGCTTCTTTGTACCAAAGCTCCGTTTCGTTAAATAGGGCACTTGCGAGGTTATGGGCCTCCTGCATTAAAGTCCCGATGAAGCGGCTGATGAGCTTTTGCTTTTGACCAAAAATGCCCCCAAGAGACTGACGGAACTGTTGCGCTTGACGTTGTAGCTGCTCTAAACGTTGCTGGTACGGCAACAAGCTTAAGCTGTGCCGCTGGATATCGACTTCTTTCAGATCACCAATATCGACGCTGCGATAAATGTTGAACAGTACTTGGTTGGCGTTATCGGTAGCCAGTTGGCATTCTTCAAACCGCCTTTGCAGCTCGTCAAATAATACGCCTATGGCGCTGTTCAGGCCTTTGCTTGTCCAGCTGCGTTGCATGCTGTGCTGGGTGTCGTGAATCAGTTGTTTCAGGGGTTCTGCGGCCAATGGGGCCTGCACATCGTGTAGCTGTAGGCCGAGGCGCCGCTGGTGAAAACGCAGGTCGAGGGCGCGACGGTGGTAGAGCTGATGCTGTGCTTTACTGTCGGACCGCAGTCGCGAGAGTAACGACTGGTAATCCTGACGTTGATGGTGACTGTTTTGCAGTTGTTCTAACTCTTGATCGGCGCGGTAAAGCTGTTGGCGCAACTGCTTGCGGGTCGACTGCATCATTGACAGGGTGTCGGATATCGAACGACTCTCGGCGAGTCGTTGTTGGTTGCGCTTAACCTGTTGAGCCAGCATGTCTTCGAGCTGCGGTAGCTGGCTGCGATGCAAACGTTGCGGGTCGCCGGATGCTCTGGCCAGCAGACCTTGCTTGGCTGAGGCCGCCAGTACGTGATCTATGGGCAGGCGCAATTGACGTGCGGTGATCTCGCGAATGCGTTGAATTTGTTCCTCGATCTCATCGGCTGGGCGCAGGTCATCCCAGAGCGTGTCCACCTTATTGAGTAACGCCAACGTGCGCTGGTGGGCGTCTGAAAAGGCTGATGTGTTGCGCAGTGATTGAACGTGATCTTCCCAAATAGCCAGGTCACTGCGGCTCACGCCTGTGTCAATACCGAGTAAAAAAACCAACGCATTGGCCTGGTGTAAGGTGCTGAGGGTTAATTCCGGTTCGTTGCCGAGGGCGTTGAGGCCCGGTGTGTCGAGGATGCGCAAGCCCTGGCGCAGCAGCGGGTGATCCATGTTGACCAGAGCGTGGCGCCAGGTGGGAACTTCAACCAGCGCTTGACCGTCTCTTTCGCTTAGCGGGCCTTGGCTGAGCTCCTTAGGGTCAAAACCCAGCGCTATGGCTTCGGTTTCGGTGACCTGTTTAACGGCGGCTATTTGGGTCATGGCCTCGCTGACAGATGCGGGGTTCTTGGGGTCAAAGGGTATGGTGATCCAGTTGCGCAAAATATTTTTGAAGTTCGCGAGACTGGTTTGGGTGCGGCGGGTCTCGATAGGCAGCAGGCGCACGCAGCTCGGCTGTTGGTCGGCCTCAAAGAAGATTTCTGTGGGGCACATGGTGGTGCGCCCGGGTTGTGATGGCAGCAGTCGCTGTCCGTATTCGGCGAACAGCAGAGCATTAATGAACTCGGTTTTACCACGGGAGAATTCACCGACACAGGCGAGGGTAAAGGTGTCTTGGCGCAGCAGCTTCAGAGCTTGATCAAGGCTGTGGCGGGCGACTGGGCTGTTGCTGCTGTGCTCGCTGAACCAGCGCTGGCACTGCTCAATCTGACAGCTCAGTTGCTGCTTCCAGTTGGTGTAGCTGGCCAACTGTCGATAGAGCATCGTTACATCCATGCCAATAGCCATTGTGACAGTGTCTTCCGGAGTTATATGAATCATTTAAGTGCGACTGAGCGCCGTATTATCGCGTCAGGCAGCGGGTCATTAAAACCGAATCATCGCGGGATGGAAAGACGGCTTTATGCAGAAAAGTTATAACTGGATCGCATTGTTTGGAATTAGGTGGCGGTGTGAACCTCTGTGCTGGAGGGTTTTGCGTGAATGCGGCCCTGCATACTGGGTGAACTGTTTGGCGAGACAACAAAAAGGGAGCCCTTACACGGCTCCCTTTTTATTCGTGCTCTGAAGGAAAAACATTTCCCGCCGGTGGCACTTTAAATCCCTATCACCAGCTGACTTACGCTGCCACCTATTCCAGCTTGTTGCGCTAGGGCCTTAATTAGGATTTGCACAACGTTGAGCGCGAGGAACGCAAAGATGGGTGAAATATCCATGCCGCCCATGTCGGGGATGATCTTACGAATTGGCGCCATGAGGGGCTCGAGCAGCTGGCGCAGCAGCGACAGCGCGGGGTGCTGGCTTTGGGGTGCGATCCAGCTGCTGACCACCATGATCAGCAGCCCCCAAAAGAACAGGTTGGCGACTAAGGCCAGCAGGCCGATGAACGCCCAAGTTATGACGGTCAGCGGGTTGATGAGGCCGGCGCCTATAACCAGCGCGCTGAGTTGAATCACCAAATAATGTACCAATAACGCGAGTACGACCGAGGCGATATCAATGCCGAAGACACCCGGTACAACCCGTCGAATCGGTATAAGCACGGGATTGGTAGCCTTGATGGCAAACTGCGACAGGGGGTTGTAAAAGTCGGCCCGCGCCAGTTGCAACATGAAACGCAGGACAACTATAAAGAGGTACATGGACCCCAGTGTTTGTATGACGAGCATACCGATCTCTTGCATTGGCCCCATAGCAGGCTCCTAATCTGATGATTTACTTGTGTGTGGTGTTGCTGTCTAGCCCAGCTCTTTGGCCATTGCAATGGAGCGGTCGGTGCACGCTTGCATGGCCTTGCTGACGGTACCGCGCAGGTCACTGGCCTCAAAGGAGAGGATAGCCTGTTCGGTGGTGCCGTTGGGTGAGGTGACACGGCGGCGCAACTCACTTACATCAACATCACTGTCCAGGGCTAACTTAGCGGCGCCGAGTGCTGTTTGCAGGGTCAGTTCGGTGGCCGCTGTACGGGTTAAGCCCTGTGCCACGCCGGCGTCAATCATGGCTTCCATCATCAGGAAATAGTAGGCCGGCCCCGAGCCTGAGACAGCCGTCACGGGGTCTATCAGCGACTCACTTTCAAGCCACTGCACAATGCCGACAGACCTGAGGATTTCATCGGCGTTGGCTTTCTGCTCAGCGGTGGTTTGGCTATTGGCGAACAAGCCGCTGGCACCGGTCTGTACCAGCGCTGGGGTGTTGGGCATACAGCGCACGATGGCCAGCTTGTTGCCTAACCACTTATCCATGCTGGTGATGTCGATGCCAGCGGCGATCGAGATGATCAGCGGTTGGTGGCTGAGGTGCGGCTGTAGATCTTCACAGACTTGCTTCAATACCTGTGGTTTAACCGCCAAGACGACGACATCGGCCTTGCTGACGGCCGCGGCGTTGTCCTGCGTAATACTTATACCGTGAGCGGCGGCGAGTTTATCGAGGCTCTCTTGGTAAGGGTCGCTGGCAGTAATGTTATTGGCTGGGTAACCCTTGGCGATTAAACCGCCGAGAATACTGCTGGCCATGTTGCCGGCGCCAATAAAGGTCAGTGTTGCTTTGCTCACGGTGAGCTCCTAATAAAGTCGGTAAAGTTGGTGCGGTCGTCTCTCTATGGACGACTGCACTGAATTTTGTAGTGCTTTGCTTGTGGCCCTGAAGGCCGTAGCCGTGGCGTCGAAAATACCCATGTCTTTCTGTTAACTTCTGGCACCGGCTCTCGTTAACGGCGAGGCCAAATATATCCGTACTTCTTGACTTGCCTATGACATCGAAAATATTGGTGCCTCTTTTGTTAGCCCCTGGCACCGAAGATATCGGTGCCTATGCGCACATAGGTGGCGCCACAGCTAATGGCGGCCTCAAGGTCCGCAGACATACCCATCGAGAGTGTGTCCAACTCTGGGTGCTTGGCGCGTAAACCTTCGAGCGCTGCTGCTAATGGTTCCAGAGCGGCCTTTTGTGTTTCGAAACCCTCGCGCTTAGCAGGAATGGCCATAAGCCCTCGAACACAAATATTGGGCAGTTGTGCCACACTTTCAAGCATTGCGGGCAATTCAGCGAGCGAAATACCCGATTTTGTCGCTTCGTTGTCGAGGTTGACCTGTAGGCAAACATTGATCGGCGGCATGCCTTCTGGGCGCTGCTCGCTTAAGCGGCGAGCAATCTTCTCACGCTCAACACTGTGAACCCAGTCAAAGTTTTCAGCGATGGCGCGGGTTTTATTGGACTGTATAGGGCCAATAAAATGCCATTCAATGTTTAACTCTTTAAGTTGTTGCTGTTTTTCGAGGGCTTCTTGTAGGTAGTTCTCACCGAAGGCGCGCTGCCCCGCCTCGTAGGCCCGCAGCAGTTCATGGGCGGGTTTGGTTTTACTGACGGCAAGTAACTGCGCTGCACCGGCAGGTCTGCGGGCCTCTTTTAATGCCGCATTGATACGTACTTGTACGCATTGTAGGTTTGAAGCGATTGGGTTGTCGGCGGTGTTGGACATATACTGGCTACAGTTGTGTAAGCTAGGGGTTAGTCACCTAGTAAGTGTGTGCACGATTCTGCGCACCAATTAAAAATGAAATAATAAATGCCAAAGCCGCGTTTGTCGCTAGCTTGATGTATTTCAGGTGTCGATGGGCTTTTTGAAGACGATTAGGGTTTAAGTATGGATATTACGGAACTGCTGGCCTTTAGTGCTAAACAGGGTGCATCGGATTTACACTTGTCGGCGGGTTTGCCGCCAATGATCCGAGTGGATGGCGATGTGCGGCGCATTAATTTACCTGCGATGGAGCACAAGCAGGTACATGGCCTGATCTACGAGATCATGAACGATAAGCAGCGTAAGGATTTCGAAGAGTTCCTCGAGACGGACTTCTCCTTTGAGGTGCCGGGTGTCGCCCGCTTCCGTGTCAACGCCTTCAACCACAATCGGGGCGCCGGCGCGGTATTTCGTACCATCCCCTCAAAAGTGTTGACCATGGAAGAGCTCGGCATGGGCCAAGTCTTTCGTGATATCTGCGCTGTACCGCGCGGCTTAGTACTGGTGACGGGCCCGACGGGTTCGGGTAAGTCGACCACCCTCGCCGCGATGGTCGACTACATCAACGATCACAAATACGAGCATATCCTCACTATTGAGGACCCGATCGAATTTGTGCACGAATCGAAGAAGTGTCTGGTCAACCAGCGTGAAGTGCACCGCGATACTCACGGCTTCGCAGAGGCCCTGCGATCAGCTTTGCGCGAAGACCCGGATATCATTCTCGTCGGTGAAATGCGAGACCTCGAAACAATCCGCTTGGCGCTTACGGCGGCGGAAACGGGTCACCTGGTGTTTGGCACATTGCACACCACCTCGGCGGCCAAAACTGTAGACCGTATTGTCGA
>Ga0209826_1000355_pt1 | contig 33554 bp, 29 predicted proteins | sample GOMGulsemesocosm_5_FD_184637 | JGI IMG/M metagenome (GOLD analysis project Ga0209826, IMG submission 184637) | Methane-oxidizing microbial communities from mesocosms in the Gulf of Mexico - GOM15C Gulf of Mexico (SPAdes) (version 2) | ecosystem: Environmental > Aquatic > Marine > Cold seeps... | reverse complement strand
AGTAATAAACTCGTATCTCGCCGATAGAAAGGAAGGCTTCGATTCAATAATCCTTGGCACGTCGATGACCGAAAATTTTGACCCAACTAATGTGGCAAACAAAATGAACTGGGACAGAACACTCAGTCTCTCACTTTCAGGCGGATTTCCACTAGAACAAGAAATAACGGCAAGGCGCGCGTTATCGACGAATAATGTCCGTCATGTATTGTGGGGCATTATTCCTGGGGCCTGGTCATCGCAAAGTGCAAATGAGTGGCGAAAAAACAAGGTGTTTCCTGAGTACCTTTATGATAACAATTTATCGAATGACTCACCCTACCTACTCAGTCTTTCTACACTTGAATACAGCACTGAAATCGCTCTTAACAAATCTACGATATTCACACGCAATATCGACAACAGGAATCTCTGGTATCAAAGACATCTGAAGCTATTTGATAAATGGAACTCGCCAGACAACATAAGCAAATTAAAGAAGCTACCACAACTAAGCGGTATATCCCCCCGATCACCTCTCGAGCGTAGTCAATTCAACTACCCGTCGGTCGATAAACACCTTACCTCAGTCATTCAACCGCACTGCAACTCAGCAATAGACTTTAATTTGGTTATCGTACCCAGCTCAAGGATTGGATTGAAAATACTCGGCAAAAAAAGTTTCTATCGACAACTCCAGTTACGCCGCTATTTGGTGGAGAACTTACAACAGTGTGGAAACGTAGCTATATTTGCCTTTGACCTTGTGGACAGTATTACAGCCGATCTGAACAACTACAAAGACTATAAACACTACCGAGCTGACATCAACCGCCACATCACCGAACAGATAGCAAAAGGGAATCATCGACTAACGATTGAAAACATCACCGAATACGAAAATACACTAATAGAGAAAGTTAATACCTATGAGCTATACAGCTCAGCGAGATACTAGTTCTCACTCAACAGAATAATCGCTAACCAAAAAGACTAAGTCAGACGTTACTTAAGGCTATTGTAGATTGCCTGCATCGATAACTGGTGCTCCTTCACATAGTCATCGAGCAACATCAAATGGGGACGCAGATGATAAAAGCCGCATTGACCACCACTAAAACAACCAGCTATCTTGTCATTCACCTGAGTAGAAAAATGGCTGCCGTCGTAAGTGTTCACCCTATCAGCTGTCATTGGGGATGGCACTGAAAAATCAAAGAAATCGGTAAAGCAATACGACACCTGGAAAACTGAATTTAGGTAGTGACTATAACTCGTCGACGATTTCTCGCCTAGATGCCAAAACGACACAGGTGGTACATAGCCTATCACGCGTGCGCCTTCAAACTTATTGATCAAGTCTTTATATCTTCCTACCCCAGTACAACGTGAGTACTCTTCGGCGTCGCCTGTATATTCTGGCAACAATGAAGGTAATACAGGCTCGTAAGACGGGATCCCGTCCTTAACAGCTCCCACAAAACCGTTAGCGTAATATCGGGGCTTTCTTATACCTTTGGTTAGTACACCCATAGATATTCTAAGCATGGGAAGTGACAGATAACTATCAACAACACCTATAGGACTCTTGTTAGTCAGTATAAAGTCTGGGACATTCAGTGTTGATTGAGCGTGCAGCAAGCTAAAATCATCCACACCAACAATGACCAATTTCGGGCTTGCCCCTCGAGCCACTAGCCAATCTGCATACGCGCTAAACTCTTCAATCCTGCCGGAGGAAAATGCAAAATTAAAACAGTTGTAGCCCTCAACTGCATTTTGATTTAAAAGCGTTGTACGAGAGCTGCCAAAAATAAAGCAGTCATAGTCTGATGGGTTCTGCAGGTAGAGATTTACTTTCTGCACCCGCTCGTTGTAGCGTGGATTTTTTCCATCGATAAGATTGCCCCCAAAGTGCCATAGGGGATCTACTAGACAATTGCCAATAAAGATCAGACTAACGGCAGAAAAAAGCAAACTCAAAGTAATGAGGCTAAACCGCCTGGACGAAATCAAGTAATGAGACACTTCTAACTAGTTGGCATTAGCGAGATACCAACCCAAAGCCCGACTCAAGCCTGCGTTAACATCATATTTGGCGGCGTAACCTAGGCCTAACTCTGCTTTGGAGACATCAGCCTGAGAGTGCATTACATCACCGGCACGGAAGTCACGATAGATAGGGTTCTTAGAATAATTAACTCCGAATGTTTGCAACCCTGCCTTTAAATAACCAAATAATTGATTCAGGCTAGTTCTTGCATTAACGGCGACATTGTAGACATGATCTGTTGCCTCAACACCTGCAACTGCGGCAAGAATGTTCGCCTGAACAGTGTTATCGATAAAACAAAAATCGCGACTGGTTTCGCCCGTGCCGTTTATATAAATATCTTCACCGTCGATCATAGCCGCAACCCATTTAGGGATTACAGCGGCGTAGGCACCATTTGGATCTTGTCGCTGGCCAAACACATTAAAATAACGAAGACCAATGGACTTAAAACCATAGCTCTTAGCAAATACACTGGCGTAGAGCTCATTCACATATTTAGTCACGGCATAAGGGGAAAGAGGATTCCCGATCTTGTCTTCTACTTTGGGTAGATCAGGGTGGTCGCCATAGGTTGAGCTGGAGGCCGCATAAACAAGAGATTCCACCCCTTCATTTTTTGCAGCAACTAGTATGTTCAAAAAACCTGAGACATTTACATCGTTAGTTGTTACCGGATCGTTAATTGAACGAGGGACAGAACCCAGAGCAGCCTGATGTAAGACAAAATCAACACCTTTCATCACAGCTTCGCAGGTTTCACTATTTCGAATATCCCCTTCCCTAAAACTGAAGCGTGCCCACTGTTCAGGGGAAACTAAACTCTTAACTTCATTCAAGTTTTTCTGGTAACCCGTTGCGAAATTATCGAGCCCTACAACGACTTGATCTAACGACAAAAGCTGTTCAAGTAAGTTGGAACCGATAAATCCAGCTACGCCCGTAACCAGCCAATTTTTTGGGCTAATCTTAAGATTATCCTGAACGTCGTTATAATTCACAAAAACTCCAAATCTGGGTAATAACATTCACATTGTAAAACCGAGAATCCATCAATCGCGGCGACGTTGAATGTGAGCAACTATAAACGCCCGTCAACCTCTTCTGCAGGGAGAACATATTTTATGTCATATAAAATATGTTCAGCTTTGCCTAACGCCCTAATACCCGCGGATGACATGGCTTTAAATTGAGAGTGCCCCACCGCCAGAACGATTGCGTCATAATGGCCAGACTTCGGCGTTTCAATAAGACTAACACCGTACTCTTTCTTCGCTACGACAGTGTCGACCCACGGATCATATACATCAACCGTGACACCATAACTTTCCAGCTCAGATACAATATCCACGACACGGGTATTACGTATATCGGGGCAATCTTCTTTGAACGTCAAGCCCATAACCAGTACGCGAGAACCATCAATATGTATGCGTTTCTGCAGCATTAACTTAACGACCTGACTCACTGCATAGGCCCCCATACCATCATTGATTCGGCGGCCGGCCAAAATAACTTCTGGGTGATAACCAATTTCTTGGGCTTTGTGAGTTAAGTAATACGGATCGACACCGATACAATGCCCCCCCACTAAACCCGGTCTAAAAGGTAAAAAATTCCACTTAGTACCTGCAGCCAACAATACCTCTTCGGTATCAATATTGAGGCGATTAAAGATCAGCGCCAGCTCATTAACAAGCGCAATATTGAGATCTCGCTGTGTGTTTTCGATCACTTTCGCCGCTTCGGCAACTTTTATGCTTGATGCTTTGTGCGTACCCGCACGAATAATTAGCCGGTACAACTCATCGACAAAATCAGCCGTTTCGTCGGTAGACCCCGCCGTCACTTTAAGAATGTCGGGCAAACGGTGTAACTTGTCGCCAGGGTTGATACGCTCAGGGCTATAGCCAACGAAGAAGTCCTGATTAAACTGCAGCCCGGATTCTGCCTCGAGAATGGGTATGCAAACTTCCTCGGTCGCCCCTGGGTACACGGTAGACTCATAGATCACCACATCCCCAATAGAGATAACCGAGGCCACTAGCTCGCTGGCCCGCTTTAGTGGGTCAAGATTGGGCCGCTTCGACGAATCAATCGGGGTAGGCACAGTAACAATGTAGACATTGCAACCAGATAGATGGTCAATAGTAGTGCAGAACGACAACTGCTTGGCAAGGGCGAGTTCTTCGCCTGTGACTTCGAGTGTTGAGTCTCGACCAGAGGACAATTCTGATATTCTGCAAGAGTTGATATCAAAACCAAAACTAGGTAATTTTTTACCAAACTCAACCGCCAGCGGCAACCCCACATACCCTAGGCCGATCACCCCAACTACCACATCCTTTGAATCGAGCTTTGACACTTACGCCTCTTACGGCCCCAAAAGGCCAACTGTAAAAGGCGGGATTATCTCATTTCTCTGTTAGATACAGCAACGATAGTTTCACAGGCTAGTAAGCGTTTTTATGAAAAAAACCTTTGAAAATGGTTAATACAATGATTTTTAGGTCGAGCCCTAGCGACCAGTTGTCGATGTACCAAAGGTCTCTCTCAACTCTACCCTGCATCTTTTCAAGCGTATCGGTCTCACCGCGATATCCGCTGACTTGCGCCCAACCAGTGATCCCTGGCTTTACTTTATGTCGCCACATATAAGACTCAACTAAGTCTTTATAGTACTCGTTATGTGCTACCGCATGGGGCCGGGGGCCCACAATCGACATCCTACCCTGCAACACATTAAAGAACTGAGGTAACTCATCCAAACTAGTACGACGAATAAATGCCCCCACCCTAGTGATTCGACCATCTCCCTGCGTTGCCTGGGTTACGCCGCCTTCAGCTTCTTGATGTAGCTTCATCGAACGGAACTTATATACCTTGATCTTCTTTCCGTTCAATCCATCGCGATACTGCTTAAAGAGAACCGGCCCAGGAGAACTCAACCTAACTGCGATAGCGATCACCAGACATACCGGTAAAATCAGAATTGAAATAATAGCACCAAGAATCAAATCCTCAAGACGCTTAGCTATACGTGCCGAGCCGTCGATTGGAGTACAACTAAGATCCAGCGTCAAAAAATCACCGATATGACGTGGACGATGATTTAACAGCGCCATGTCCTCCATATGCGGGATAAATCGAATTTCCGATGTATTGTGACGAAGTGTGTAGAGCAACGGACTGACCAAGGCAGCTTGCGCTAAGGGAAGACATAACCAAATCTCATGAGGGCTATCGGTTTCGATACGCTGTAGCAATGCGTTTTTATCACCCGCCGATAGTGTAACCTCAGATGCCAAACGTAAATACCCCGCCACCTGATAACCATAGGTAGGTCGACGCTGGAAATGGTACTTAACTTTGTCATACTGCGATTCATCACCGACAACCAACACGCTTTTGGTATTACGGGTATTCGCACGTGCAACAGCCAGCAAGAGGTAAAGCGATAAACGAAACGCGCCCCCCGCGAACACGGCCAAGAAAAACCAACCGGCAACCCAAAATCGTGAAAAAGCTTCTGCCTGCTTCGCAAATACAAACCCTACAAGTAGCAGGATAAAAGGAATAGCCCATCCCAATAGCAACGTCCGCAACAACTGCTGCTTGGAACGCCCGCGCCAAGACTCATACAAGCCGGAAAAAACTGAACAAAAAACCACCAACAAACTTACAATGCCCGAAACTAGAACATAGTCCTGCCGAAACATCCACTCTCCGAAACGAAACCAGTAAGCGCACTGAGAGGCAAGTAAAACGATGCCAACATCAATGAGAGCAATAACTAAGGCAACGGGATGGCGGTCAGCAAAGGTGGTATTTTTCATATGTAATTGCCTATTCTAGTAAAAACACTAGCAGATACGCCTCGATACATAATTGTATGGCGAAAAGTGGACCGCGCGCAAAAATTATCAGTAGGAGTAGCAACATAGAGAATACTCTTATCCCAAAACACAAAGTAAAAGTAGGTAGCCTATCATTCTCCATCCACCTTCACTTATCAAGACAGGTTCGCACTATCTCGGCTATATGAGTTAACTGTGCTTCAATGTCATAATGATGATTGCCAATAAAGAGGCCGTGATCACTGATCGTGTCACTAACTTCCAACGAGCCATGAACCTCAAAATCAAAGTACTTAACCACAGGGTTTCTAACAAAGTTACCTGCTACTATCGGACGGCAATCCACCCCTGCATCTGTGAGTATATCTACAAGCTCGTCGCGCTTTTTTGGGCTATGTTTCACGATTAAAGCGAAACCAAACCAACTACTATTGCCTGTTTCTTTTTGAATTGACAAACCTGAAATATCAGAAAAAAGCTGCTGGAATATTCGAGCATTTTTCTGGCGACCAGAAATTATAGCAGGTAGTTTAGCCAACTGCACCGACCCCAACGCACCGGACATCTCCAGAGGACGCAGATTATAACCAGGCAAGACAAATCGAAACGACTCTTCAAAATGATTGTTGGACTTCTTACATACTTTGTTTTCTTGAGGTAAGTGTCGAGTCCATCCGTGGGATCGTAGCGACAACATTATATGATGTAACTCTTCATCGTTAGTTACAACCATACCGCCTTCCATCGTAGAGATGTGATGACTAAAGAACGAGCTATACGTCCCCATCAAACCAAATGTGCCTGCTTGCCTACCGCTTAGTGTAGCGCCTAAAGATTCACAATTATCTTCCAGCAATACAATATTTCGATCTCCAACCAAGTCATTCAGCGCCTCATAGTCAACTGGATTACCTAACAAATTAACAGAGAAAATCGCACGCGTATTTTCCGTAATAGCCGATTCAAGCTTCGCCAAATCAAGATTTAGGGTATCTCTATCAACGTCGACAAACTTGAGTTTTAAGCCATACTGGTGCAGAGGATAGTATGTTGTCGACCATGAAACAGCAGGAACTATGACCTCGTCTCCGAATTTAAGGGAATTATCATTGCGATAGAACATCGCTGCAACTGCCAGTAAATTAGCAGACGACCCAGAATTAACCATCACACAGTATTTGCTATCGACAAAGCGTGCAAACTCTTGCTCAAACTTCTGAACACGCTCTCCCATGCTAAACATTCCACTCTCAATAACAGACTGAAGAGCTTGATCCTCTTGTTCATCCCAGGTTGTGGTTGCCAACGGCAGCATTAAAGCACCTCATTAATGTAAAATTGATAGGTTTTAGAAATACCTGTAATCATATCTGTTTTAGGCTTCCAACCTAGTTCCGTCTGTTTATCAATATTAACAAGTTTCTGCTTCATTCCGGCAGGTTTAGTTAAATCAAATTCAAACTCACCCTCGTAGCCAATTACTCCGGCTATCGCGTCATAATACTCTTTGATGCTAATGTCATAACCTTGACCTATATTAATAGCCGCCGGCACAAACTCAAAACGCTCTAAAGAGTACAATATAAAATCGGCAAGATCTTCTGCAAACATAAACTCCCTACGAGCCAAACCATCCCCCCAGATATCAACTGTTTTGGCCCCGATAGTCTTAGCATCATTAATTTTTCTAATCACTGCGGGTATCATATGAGACCTATCAATATCAAATTTGTCCCAATAGCCAAATAGATTACACGGTATATAGGTTTTATAACTTACACCATACTGAGCCGAAATATACTCCGCTAACTTAGCAACGGTGACCTTAGCTATTGCGTAGCCTTCATTTGTCGGCTCCAATCTCCCAGTCAAGATTGAACTTTCAGACAATGGATTATGTGCGTCACGAGGGTACATACAAGAACTACCCAAATTAATTAACTTTGCTACGTCCGACTCAAATGCCGCCTGTATTACGTTAGTGCCAATCTGCAGATTTTGATAACAGAAATCAAAAGGCGCGGAGATATTCGCTTGAATGCCTCCAACCAGTCCTGCACAGTGAACAACGACGTCCGGCTTATGGATCCTCATGAATTTTGATAGTTGATTTAGATTTAGCAAATCGACTTCACTCCGGCAAGGAGCAATCACCTCAACGTTGCTCAGCTCTGCGAGGGCAAGTATATTTCGGCCTACCATTCCTGAGCCGCCTGTCAATAGAATTTTCATAATTCAATTCTCTAAAGAAGCTGAAATGTCAAAACCATTATCTTTAAGTAAGGACTTTTGCTTGGCGATATTCAGATCATTTTTAACCATCTCCGAACACATACTTTCTACTGTAATCTCAGGAACCCAACCGAGCAGCTTTCTAGCTTTTGCAGGATCGCCCAATAATGTTTCTACTTCAGCAGGACGAAAATAGCGAGGATCGACCCTAACGATAATATCACCGACATTAACTCCTACCGTATCTGTTCCCTCTATTGATGTTATCGTTGCAACCTCGTCAACACCAGTATCAGTGAACTTTAGCGATATACCTACCTCTTGGGCCGAGAGCCGAACAAACTCTCTCACGGAGATCTGTTTACCCGTTGCAATCACAAAATCATCAGGCTTTTCCTGCTGTAGCATCATCCATTGCATCCGAACGTAGTCCTTAGCATGCCCCCAATCACGTAACGCATCCATATTCCCAAGATATAGACACGCCTCTAACCCTTGACTGATGTTAGCTATAGCACGGGTAATTTTTCGCGTAACGAAGGTTTCTCCTCTGCGAGGAGATTCATGATTGAATAAGATACCGTTACAAGCAAATAGCCCATAAGATTCTCGATAATTAATCACCATCCAATAAGCATACAACTTTGCAACAGCATAAGGGGAGCGCGGGTGAAAAGGAGTCGTCTCCCGCTGAGGAATCTCTTGAACCTCCCCATAGAGCTCAGAGGTAGAAGCTTGGTAGAATTTCGTTTTAGACTCTAAGCCCAAAAACCTGATTGCCTCAAGCAGCCTTAATGTACCCAATGCATCAACATCAGCGGTGTACTCTGGGGACTCGAACGATACGGCAACATGTGACTGCGCGCCTAAATTATATACCTCATCAGGTCGAACATCGTTCAATATGCGAGTCAAGTTCGAACTATCCGTTAGGTCCCCATAATGAAGATGGAAATTACTATTTTTTTCATGAACTTCCTGAAAAAGATGATCTATCCGCTCAGTATTAAAAGACGAAGACCGCCGTTTAATACCATGAACAACATACCCTTTATCAAGTAATAGCTCGGCAAGATAGGAACCATCCTGGCCCGTTATGCCTGTAATAAGTGCAACCTTATTTGTCATTGTGAAACCCCATCTACCCACTCAGCTTGGTGGTAATTTTACTAAACACTGCGAACTGATTGTAGTTAATCTTTAAACTTCTTACCAAAACACCACTGCTGTATAAAGTACCAAATAAAACGTGGGTTAGTCCTAAGGTAACGACGCCAAAGACGCCTAGGCTCGCAACACAACCTAAATAGCCACTCAAAACCTAAACGCTGAACCCAGCGGGGGGCATGCGGTTTCTCTCCAGCAATAAAGTCGAATACAGCCCCAACTCCTAGCATTACACAACTAAGGCTTTGCTTATGTTCGGCCATCCAACGCTCTTGCTTTGGACACCCGACACCAACAAAAAGAACATCGACGTCAGCCTTATTAATAGCATCAACAACACATGTATCCTCATCAGCAGTGAGCGGCCTAAAAGGCGGTGAATGAGTATAGCTAATCGTGATATCTGGGTATTCGCACTTCAACACAGAGCAAACCCGCTCAAGAAGCTCGTCCGAAGATCCTCCATAAAATCCAATTTTTAGCTTTTCAGTGCCTGAAATACTGCATATTGCCGAAACAAGATCCTCAGCCCTGACTTGCTCAGCGCAAGAATGACCCAATAGATTCTGAGCCCAAGATAAGGGCTTACCGTCAGGGATGACCAAGTCAGCGTTATTCATAACTTCTGAGAAAGATGGCGAATCGAACGACTCTATGCACATGTGCACATTTGAAGCACAGATATAAGCCCCTGTTTTTGAGCGCGCTAATTCTAGACACTTATTAACCGAAGACTCCAAATTTACTACATTGACATCCATTGAAACTATTCGCTGACTAATCACAGCTACCCACCATAACATTAGAGTTAATATTATTACTTCTAGACTTAGCCGCGATAGAGAGGCAGGCCATAGCCACCCCGAGCGAAAACCACAAAGAAAAATTAGTAATCACTTCTCGATTTCCCATTGTAACAAAAGCACCAACAAGCGAGATAAAAACCGCAAGCTCAACCCTAAGGCCATGAGTCAAGAATGAGGATTCTCGCTTTAAGCTATTATTCAACTTATTAAAAACAAGTAAGAAGATAGCCAAAAAACCCGCCCCGCCGATAAATCCGACCTCACAGAAAATTCGTACCAATAAATTGTGAATAGCCGGCCAACGATATCCATTATATACATCATGTGAATCATTACTGAGGAAAGACCACTCAGGCAAATAATGCATTAGATCAAAACCGGCCTGACCGAGCCCAACCCCCAACCAATGATTACCATCGAACCAAAGAGATAACGCAGAGAAGAGCGCACCTAACCTTGCTGCACTAGATCCACTGTTTTCGACATCAAAAGTGCTTATAATAACCGAAACCACGAAGCTATCAGACAGAAAAAATAGCAACAACAGCAATATTGATATAATCGAAAAACAGACTACCCGCCACACACTTAAGAAACCAAACAAATACATATATAAAAACACCGACAATTGAATCAGCGATGTAATATAGAGCGTTCTTGACCAGGTAAGAAGTACCAAAAAAACATACATTGAGAGCAGTATGAGAACATACCCTCTTCTTAGTCCGACTAAAGAGAGCGGAAATACAACGGCAAGATACACAGCAAGATGAGACGGCTCTTGCGCAACACTATGCAACCCCAATCCAGCCCGTACGTTCAGCGCGAAATCAACAACACCAGGCTCATAAACCAATTGACCAATATACTTGAAAAAAATTAGTATCGAGCCACCATGATGATATGCGAAGTACTGAAAAACGGCAAAAGAGCAAACAAATAAAAAGCTCACTCTTGCAACATGAAAAGTACGATCAAGAGCCCGCTCTGAATTAATACAGATGGATAATGAAAAGCTATAAAAAATGCACAAGCATAAAAGAGCATACTGCTGAAAAAATCTAACTACCCCATCAACACCAAGATAATAATTCGAATATATTTTAGTATAATTAAATACAAACGAGATCATTACAGACGTTAAAAAAAACAGAACTGCAAGAACAACCATTCGATTCGGAATCTTAGAACCTGTAAGAACGCTCACAACAAACAGCAATGCTGCGGCAGTAGCCGGAAACAACGCCCCTTCCCCGCTAGCCTCTCCAACCCGCCCAGCCAAAAAAGGAAGCGCTGTAAATGGCAGCATTATTATCGATAGAAAAACGAAGAACCGAAGAGCAGGATACATCAACTTGTCTCTGACATTAATAAGTCAAGATCAATTCGCTCAAAAACCTCCAAGCAACCTCCTCGCGTTGCGTTATATATATTTATAGCATTCTTGTCAGAGTAATCACGACAAGCCTGATATGAAATATTCATCCGGTCGATTGGGGCCGACAGAACAACTTCACCCGCCTTACGATATTCTTCAGAAAAGTGTGTTTTTTCGACACCCTGCTCAATAAGAGACCCCGCTTTTACCTTACTCTCACCAGGGTAAAAATGATCACACCCCAGTAAATAAATCGGGTTAAGCCCCAGATGCATAGCCAATTGAATATTTTCGTAGGTAACTGTATAACCGCCATATGCCCCCCGCCCAAAGTCAGAAGAAACTAGCTTCTTACTCCAATTAATAAGAGAACGCCAATAAACAACACTCCGCACACCGTTTCTAGGAAGATAATTGGGAATCATTATGCGGCTATAGATATTAGAAACACTAGCTGAAATTTTCTCCCAAACCAACGGATCCGCTACCGTATAAAAGTTAGGGCGCCACTGAGTTTTAGGAAATATAAGGTGTATCTTATTTGAGGCTATTGAGACCTCTCCGGAGATGAGATCTAAATCAGATGCGCTTAAACTTGGCCCGTTTCCAATCACGAACCCCCTCTGTCCCTCGAAAGCGCCTTTCAACTCTTTCCACAACGCTGAATCGGAAGCGCTATAACGACCAACTTTCTTAAACTCTTTAACTAGCCTATCAATATTCATAGAAAAATTAGATGCCATATTCGATCATCAAAAATCGAAAAAATTATTTAAAGCGTGTTAATGATCTCATTCAGTGAATACTGCGTCCGGTATTAACAGTACCGATCAATATGAGCCTTTGAAAAAACATAGTGGCAGCCTCCTTATGCTGAGACTACAGCTATGGGTAGCAAACACTCAGACAACCTAACGAAGAGAAATCGATCTCCACGCCATTATTCACCGGAAGGTAGACACATGGAGTGACCCCCCCGGACGCCACCAACTGGCCTGCTTCGATCTGGATATCATATTTCAACACTAACTTCAAAAAATCCACCAGTGCCGCTTGATAGCCACCCACCAGCTCTAGAGAACTCCCGCATGCCAACGGCTGCTCTTGTGGGCCAATACGTACAGGTATATTTTCATGCTCTTGAAGTAAAGCTAGGTGTTTTGCATCGCCAACAACCAAATGTCCAGTACCACATAAGTCAGCAACCAACGGCAGCATACCAACCTCATGAAAGTCATTGATACGGCTGTATGGCATTTCCAACGATGGATATACGGCATCAAAATAGGCCATAGGATCGCCTTTTATACCATTACTATCCAAACTCCTAATTTTGTCACTCAAACGAAATGTTAATTCAGCCTCTCCTCTTGGCGCTGCCGAATCAAAAAAAGCAGGCTTTTCGTCCCCAAGTGAAAAAATTGGTCCCAAATAAGCACTGGTGCAATCAAAATTTGCTTGGGTCTTGGGGTTTGTCCCTCCCAGCTTCCAGGCTAGCACTTTAAAGCCAAGCTCCTGTACCACCTCATTTTGGATTGCGTAAGCCTGCGACTCATCATCAGGCATAAATTCCCTGTCAAACCCACCTTCAGGGCCAATATTAAGCCTCAGCCCGCTAAAGTATTCAACCTTCTCACCAAACGATACTTTTTTCATAATTCACTTATTTATAGACTGCAAATTCAGCGGCCAGAGTATGATTGGATAAACCATCTATTGCGGCTAACCCCATGGAAATAATTGCTTCCTGTGAACTCCCGCCGATATGGGTGGTCACATAGGCCTGAGGGTGAGCTATGAAGTCAGCATCTGTAGGCGGCTCTTTTTCCAGAACATCTAATCCAGCAGCCGCAATATGTCCCCGATCCATAGCATTTAGCAAGGCCTGCTCGTCAACAATACCTCCACGAGCGGTGTTGATCACATACGACCCTCTCTTCATTTGAGCCAAGGCGAACTCACCGATCAAATGGTGGGTCTCGGCGTTACCCGGCACATGAACACTGATGACATCCGATTCCGCCAGCAGTTGCTCGAAATTAACAAAGCTTACATTGGCAGCGGCACACTCTTGAGACTTGTCCACCTTGTCAAAGACTTTCACCTGACAACCAAATGCCTTGGCTAAACGGGCCACCTTAGTGCCTACATTCCCAAAACCAAGTACGCCGAAGGTCAGCGAAGACAGCTGCTTACCGGTAACCTGTTTCCAGTTTAATTGTTCAGCGTATTGATTGGATACTGCAGTATTACGAACTATGGTCAATGCCATATTTAATGTCAATTCGGCCACCGAAGTAGCATTAACCCCCGGTGTCCAGCCAAGCTTAACCTGATGTTGGTCAAGCGCGTCAAAATCGAGCTTATCGAGACCGACGCCATATTTGCCGATATATTTAAGCTTGGGTAAACGAGTCAGAATATCGCTGTCGATGTACTCCAAGGCAATGATGGCCCCGTCACAGTCGGACAAAAATTCGACTAACGCATCACCGTTGAGAGACACACCCTCGTCATTAAATTTAACATCGGCGAATTTCTTCTGCAGCTCACTGCGCAGAAGGGGGTTTCGGGAAAATGAGCGTGAACAAACACCGATTTTATCATTCATGTTCATTCTTTAATCCATTATTAGCCAGTGACCAGTATTGTGGCTCACTGCTATCAACTGTGGTATTTCTGGCTTTAAGTAACAACTCTACCATATTGAAGTCCTCTTCATTGCTGATCTTGATAGCATGAGCTGGATTAATAGGCAGTAGTAAACGGTTAACACCAAGGTAACCGCTTTTGTTTTTGGTGTAGTGAGCCATAAATGCTCTAGCATCCCAAATCGTCACAGCCCAATTCAAAATCTCGACTTCAGGATTCTTCTGGGTCGGTGCCAACGGTGCGCTGCTGTCTATATTTACAGCATCGCCGTCGCAAAACGTTTGCATCTGGGTTTTGTCACAAGTAATCAAGGTGTCGCAGTCAGAAGCCTGATATTGTGCCATTGCCCCACGAACATCGTCTGGTGTTAGCAGCGGGCACACTGGACTTATCATCACCAATGTATCGGGTTGCACTTTGCGGATAAATTCTTCAGTGAAGTCGTCACCGGTTGCGGTATCACTGGCATTGACCGGATCACGATCATGAACCTTAACACCATGCTGACGACCCAGTTCGGCCATATCAGAAGAGTCAGTATTAACATAAATCTCATCAAACAAGTCAGTCTCAAGCGCACACTCAATCGCATAGCTGAGCAAAGGCTTACCATCAATAAAACGTAGGTTCTTTGCTCTGACTCTTTTACTGCCAGCCCGTGCCGGAATCTGAACACAAACTTTACCTAAATCTCTCATAGTTCTTTCTCATACATTTTATTGCTAAAGAAACCGCGTATGCATTGGTTTATTTGTTCAGTATTTTCCAAGGTAGTCTTAAACATATTACCGATACCTCGAGTCAAAATCACTTTGATATCCTTACCCTGGTTCTTTTTGTCCTTCCGCAAAGCGGCAAATATCAAGTCGACATCAATTTCAGGCAATGGTGTAGGCCCGAAAGATTTAACCAAACTCAGACGAATTCGGTTGCGCAGAGCCTTGGAGATCAACCCTAACTCCACTGACAACAAGTTTGCCAGATCCATACCATATGCTACAGCGATACCGTGAGGTACAGCATTGTTAGTGGCTGCTTCAATGGCATGACCAAATGAGTGCCCATAGTTAAATACCGCCCGCGGCCCTTGGTCAAATTCGTCGACTTCGATCATGGCTTTTTTTATTTCAAGACTGCGCGCAATAAATGTTCGTAGTATGTCGTCGTCGAGTAGGGCTTGATCCCCCTGCTCTTCCACCATGACCAAGTCTTCCTCTCTGGTTACCAGATAATAGTGCAGCATTTCACCCAAGCCAGAGCGTTTTTCGCTCAGTGGTAGAGTCTTAAGAAAGGCGGTATCAATAAAAATCGCCTTGGGCGGAAAGAAGCTACCCAATTGATTTTTGTAACGCCCAAAGTTAATCGAGGTTTTACTGCCGATACAGCTGTCGCACTGGGTCAGCAATGTCGTTGGGAAGAACAACCAATTCGTACCACGAAACAAGATCGAGGCAATAAAAGAAGATATATCCTGCACTACACCCCCGCCTATGGCTATTAAGCGGTTGGTACGGGTAAAGTTGTTGTCGATGAGGGTCGCTATTAGCTCTTCCAACTGCGCGAAACTTTTGGTCTCCTCATTCGCTTCAACTAGGATATGTTGCCGGCTGGTAATACTGTCTCGCAAAGCAGGGTACAGGCGACAGACTTCTTCGTCCGCAATAATATAATCACCCTCTTGGTAATTACTTGCAAGACTAGTCAGGTAATCATGAGTAAAGGCTAACTGATAATTGTGACGATAGGAAGATATCTGTAGTTGTTCGAATAGCTCTTTATACAATGGTAAATCCGCCGTCTATGACAATATTTTGTCCGGTTAAATAAGTGTTATCGGTGCCGGCCAAGAAAGCCACCGCCTTGGCAATTTCTTGAGGTTGGGCACAACGGCGCAACGGCACTTGCTTTTGCAGTTCGCTTAATTCTTCGTGGCTCAAAGATTTACGAGTCAGATCGGTTAATACAAAACCTGGAGACAGACTATTGACCAGCACATTATCTGGCCCCAACTCGACGGCCAGCGCTCGGGTCAATCCGAGTAACGCAGCCTTGGTGCCACTGTATAATGTACGATGCGCTTTAGATATTACACTCCAGATAGACGCAATATTGACTATACGACCACCACCTTGCTTTCTCATAATTCCGGCAACTTCACGGCAGGTACGATAGACCGCACTGTAGTTGACTGCAATAATTTGCTCCAACTCACTATCGCTGACGTTTTCAATAGGTTTGATGATATTAATACCAGCACAATTAATACATGCGTCTAGTCTCGGCAAGGCTCTTAAATACTCGCCAAATTGCGTACAGGAAGCAGGGCTGGAAAAGTCGACAGCGACGTAAGATGTGCTCTCACTACATGACTGATTGAGTGCGGATATTGTCTCGGGATTGGTGCCTGTCAAAATTAGCCGATAACCCAAAGCGGCGAACTCTTCGGCAATCGCTTTGCCAATACCTCGAGTCGCCCCTGTAACCAACACCAGCTTGCCGCTATTCACACTGCCATCCCTAACATTCCTATGTTTCAGTTACCCACGTAACAACACCGCGCTAAAAATATATTAAGCCTGCGAAATAATACCAGATTCGTTAAGATATTACACATCAGAAACCGAACCAAAATTAACTAGCCTTCATAGTGGCAGATGAAAAGCGATGACTTATTGACGGGAAATTCGTCCAATTATCGGCACTACAATATATGATTTAGAACACTTTTCAATTTACTTCAATAACGTATTGAAACTTCATTGAAAACATAGTGGTATAGCTCTTCATCGCTCCAAACTGATAATTTCCTAGCTTTCCAAGCTCAAGTATCCTATCAGGCGCCTAGCGCTAGGGGGCGATGTGATTTATTAACCACAAAGCTCTCTGGAAAGGCAGCTGTCAACGAAATCTTCATTTCTTGAAATTCCTACCGCGCGCGGCTACATCTACGACAGAATTCACACCACCCTAAGATCACTTACTTAAAGTACAGTCAATTTCACGAAGTAAATCAAGCTATGATTGCCGTACCGCCTTCACGCCCTAGTCGAACCAAATTAGCTAGAATTTATACCTTGTATCGCTAGACCGCAGCAAGAGAGCATTACAGGTAATTTTTACCCCGAAAGCCTCACTTTTGAAACAAAGCGGTTCTTAGCCTCCTAAAGCTGGAATTTTCACCTATCATGTCGTCTAGGAGTCAGAGGCCGGACCTTAAGAATATGTTAATACAGGCACGAAGCTATTGAATTTCTTTCAGCCATCCTTTTTCATCTATTCGAGAAAAAACATGCTCCAACACCAAATTGGCGCCTACAAAGGATAGATGAACATTGTCATGGTAAATACTACCGTGAGTGGAGATAACTAAGCACTGACGGCCTTGGTCTTCTGGACACAAGACATCCGGCAAAGAAACTTTTATAAGGTTCTCGTGATCGATAGAAAATATATCCAGCTCTCTCACTTTATTACGGTTATAAAGCTCCTTATCAGGGTGGTAAATAGACTCGGATGTTCGTATAAAGCTGTTCAGTAAACTATTCTTCCACTCTTGAAAAATAGGCTCACTTGCCCCAGGAGGATCGCTCAATAAAACAACGTAATGCCCAAGCTCTAGTAAGTGTGAGATATTATCCAAATAAGATTTAATAGCATCATCTCTCGTCGGATCAAAGCCCTTCACCCCCTTTGGCTCTTCAAACATATACGAATTTGCGCTCACGAAAATAATTTTGGTGGTCTCATACTTTTCAATTAATTCACGGCGCTTCCTATTAGCCTCAGGGCATTGTAACTCATACGCTCCAAACCAGAAATTATCATTTGCCAATGGACACCCCGATTGACTAAACCCGATTAATCCGTGCTGATAGCTTTCTGCAATACGAAGTAGTGCTGTTTCATAATGAGCTGTAAAGCTGTCTCCTAACGTCACAAACTTCCCGTCTCCAAATACACAAGCCTCATAAGGATCTCGACCATTGCATTCATTAAACTCCAATAAGCGATTAAATTTCTTCCCGTCGACTTCGCTCTTCAACCGATTATATTCTGGTTCTGAGAATTCGGAGTATGCAGCCACATGATCCAACCTGAATGCGGCACCCTCAGTTTTATAGAAGTACCCGGAGACAGCTGACACCACTATTAATAGCGTCAAAACAATCCCGAAAAAAACTCTGAAAGAAACTATACTTCTATTTCTAAACGGAGTTTCAACAATAAAGTATGAAGCAATGGACAACAGAAAAGTCACGAAAACCCAACTAGCCTTATCTAATTCGGATGCCGAAGGATAAATAATTCGACCAAATGCCAATACAGGATAGTGCCACAAATAAAGAGAGTAAGAGATAACACCGACTGAGACAAAAACTCTGCTAGACAATAACTTTGTCACCACCTCCTTGTCATTAGCAAACCAAATTATCAGTACCGTACCCAACACAGGTATTAAAGTATAAAGCCCTGGGTGCCGCGCCTTCCCCAGAAATACGAATGAGAAAATAATAAGACTTAGCCCAAATATAGGCATTACTCTATTAAGAATTGAGTTCTGACTCTTCAGCGGATAAAGAGACAAAGCGTGAGCCAGAAACCCTCCCGCCAACAGCTCCCAGAAACGGCTAGGCAACAAATAAAAAGAAAATGACGCATCCTTTACTGTCATCCATTCAGAAAAAAGCAAACTTGAAAACAAACCTATCGCCAGCAGTAGGGTTGCATAATTTTTAAGCCACTTATAAATGACCAACAATATGGCTGGGTAAACAATATAATACTGCTCCTCAACGGCTAAAGACCAAGTATGCAGAAATGGCTTCAGTAAGGCCGACTCTGCCCCATATTCTTGCAAGGAGTAATACCAATAGAAGTTGGAAGAAAAGGCTATAGATGAAAGTAAAGATTTGGAAAAATCGAGCAGCTGTTCTGGCAATAAATACATCCACGCAAAAGGCAGGGACGTCAAAATAACTATCAGCAAAACAGGCAAAAGCCGCCTAGCTCTACGCTCATAGAAATTGGCGATAGAAATCGCGCTACGCTGATGAAATTCATTCACCAAAAGAGAGGTAATCAAGAACCCAGATATAACAAAGAATACATCAACCCCCAAAAAACCACCGGGAAGAAGATTAGCCCCCCCGACTACGAATTCGGCGTGGTATAGAATAACAGACAGGACTGCAATAGCCCTTAATCCATCTATTTCTGGCTTGTAGCTTAGTTTCACAATCGACATTTTTCAACCCCACATTGGCCGATTAACTCAGTACAATAAATACAGGCTTCTAGTCTCGGCAAGGCTCTTAAATACTCGTCAAATTGTGTACAGGAAGCAGGGTTGGAAAAGTCAACGGCGACGTAGCGTGTATTCTCGTTACATGATTGATTGAGCGCAGAAACACTCTCCGAATTGGTACCAGTCAATATTAGTTGATAGCCTAAAGTAGAAAACTCTTCTGCTATCGACTTGCCGATACCTCGGGTCGCCCCTGTAACCAGCACCAGCTTGTCGCCATTCACATTGTTATCCTCAATATTTCGTAGATTTTGGTTTCCAGTTGTGAGTTGCTGAATTTTGATCAGCATCTAGAGCAACTCAAGGCCGGCCTAGAAAAGACTATTGCGACATCACCATTCCAAAAAAATGAATCCGAGCAAGCGAAGCGGAACAATACCAGATTCGTAAAGGAATCACATATCAAGAATCGCGCATTGGTGGACGGGGATATTGCCCCTATTATCGGCACCATGCCTACCAACTAAAACATCTCTTGATTTATTGCAATAACGGAATGATGAACTCTTTGAATTTTGGTATTAGCTTTGAGGCGCCAAACTCACTTAAGTGATCGTCATCAAAATATGCTGGCCTGCCATCAATATCTCCATAGCAAAACTCTTTATCACAAAAAATGTCAGCAACTGGAACATAAGCGACTTCACACTCATCTTGCAATTTCCCTACGATTTGTTCGAACATCTCGTGCCGCTGATTGTATTCGTCCGCTGATAGTTTCACCCTAAAACTAGCATGCCCCGCCATCAGCTCTTTAGCCATTTTGTTCGGGACGTCATACTTCATTTCCGGCGTTTGTCCCAATATAACAACAGGATTCTTTTGAGAAAAAGCACAAACTGTATCAACAAATGCATTATTCATTAATTCATAATATGCATCACTCCTAGTATTAAACACCCTACTAGTACTTACTAAATCTTCAATTTCAGACCCACCATCCCCAAAAAGAAGGTAAGAGTACCTAGCGCTAATAACAATAGGGATATTTGGGTATTTACTTATTTCATTCAGAGCGTAAGAAATAAAATGACCGCACGAATAGTCTGGAGTGCCACGGTCACGGATGTTATACACGTTTTCGATGGTCCGACAACCAGACATAGTCCAATCCATAACGCTCCTATTTACCGGAAGTGATTTTTGCACACTCCGAACAATACTCTGAGCATGGCTATCACCCATAACAATGGCAGCTAGCTTACCCTCCCCATAAATACACTCTGGAACCTTTCCACTCCCTACGTGACATTCATCTCTTCTAGGGTTCTTGTTCAGTGCTTCATAGGTGGCAGCAACAACACCTGTATCGTAATGGAACACAAAACCTTTTGTTATATAAGTTAAACTTCCCATCACACCAACAACACACACCATATGTAAAGGCTTACAACTCAAGTAAGAGAGCATACTGTCAAAATTGCCTTTAAACCTAATTTTTTCAATGTACTTATAGCTGATAAAACCTAGTAACACCGACATTCCAATACCAAGATAGATGTAGGTATCGCCTAAAGAAAATGAGTAGATAGCAACAACAAGAGGCCAGTGCCATAGGTAGATGGAGTAAGACCAAGCGCCCAGCCTCTGGAGTACCACATTGCTAGCGATGAGGCTGTCGCTACGCTGCGCCTGAATAATTAGGAACGAGCCCAACACCGGAAATATCGCTGAATAACCAGGCCACGGGGTCTCTTCCGTGATAAAAAAGCAAGAACTTACAATTAAGATTAAGCCAAACCACTCAACAAGCCTTTTCCTTTTCTCTGGCAATGAAAAAGGGTAGAGATAAGCAACACCTCCAATCATCATCTCCCACGCCCTAGTAGGTAATAGGTAGTAGGAAAATATAGGCCACTTATTTGTAGCGATAACGCTACATACAAAGCCTAACAGCGTCCCAAATAAAATCGCTACTTTCATCGCCTTTATAGACATGAACTTCCGCATAGTGACTAGCACCAACGGGTAGATCACATAGAATTGCCATTCCGCCGAGAGTGACCAGGTATGCAAAAGCCATTTCCCATGCGAGTCAGAAGAAAAATAGCCTGACTCACTCCAATAGACAACATTTGATAAAAAGCCAATACTGCTGGCGACGTGCTTACCTAACGCCCTATAATCGATTGGAATTAGGTAGAACCAACCGAACACAAGCAAGACTACGCAGAGCGCAGCTAAGGCCGGAACAATCCTATTCGCACGAGCGACATAGAAGTTCAAAATAGAAAAGCTCTCTTGCTCTAGCCCCCTGAATATCAGCCCAGTCATCAAAAAACCGGAGACAACGAAAAACACGTCCACACCTGTAAAGCCACCAGGCATCCAAGACGCGTCAAAATGAAATATTACTACTGCCATTACAGCAACAGCTCTTAACCCATTAATATCTTTTCTAAACTGCATAAAAACTCGTGTATTTCTATCAACTATCAGTCACATTGAATTTTGACGATAAGTGGGTAAGACTCACTGTCGACCAAAACCCGATACGGGGGTGTTGTATAAGAGAGGGCCGGCCGGCCGAAAACGAATATTATCCCGCCATATCTCTCTCACAAGCGCTCGCTACAATTCGGCCGATTATATTTCTTTTAGAATTATAGTTATATGAAAAACATAAAAACATAAAGACATAAAGACATAAATAGCACTATGTAACCAAGGCTAGAGCCTCGCAGCACAAAGTTTCGAGACGACAGAGGCGCTATCTTCCTGTATCTTGCAAAAGAAATAATAATCACTCAGTGAGACGCAGGCCAGATAGGAATGATTAATCACTTACTTCAGAGTTCCCTAGCCGGCATTACTAGAACTGAATGACCGATCAAGAAAATACTAAACTACAGACGACAGCAGATGTCTCAGAATAATGTGGTGGGCTGGCTCACACGGAGTCACCGCGCCATCCTTCAGAACTTCACGTCAGCGCAGGTCGATTTAGCTCCGCGTTTCGACGCCGTAACTCATCACTAAGCACTCCCTACTTTGAAGACGGTGAATAATTAACGAACATCAATGATAACTATAAAGACCAAAACTAATCACTCCATAATACTCCTGAAAGTGGAAATTATTCTAGAGTCACAAAATGCTTTCCCTACGTTACCACTGTTTTCTAAGTTAATACTCTCATCAAGAGACAGGAAGTCATCAGCGCTTAACGACGATAATTCGTCAGCGTCATACAAATAAAAACCCAAAGATAGGTATTGCTTAGAGGGGCTAACCGAAGCTCTGTAGTAAACTTTAATCCCTGACGCGAGCATTGCGAGTATACTAAGACCGGCAGCCTGCCGCTCAGGTATCATGAGAGAAACATCTATTTTCGATAAGAAATCAGAATACTCACAAGAATCCATAAAATTCACAATAGGAATGAACCGATCACCGAATAACGCGCGCCCCCGCTCAACGACAGTGCATACATACCTCGGTGAAGCTCCGTACGACAAAATCGAATATACACGCATTCGTTTATCATCAATTTTGGACAAGGCATCAAGCGCCAAAAAATGGTTATTCGACTTTGCAGCCGAATGGGATATCAATACAGATTGCGCACGCACACGCCCCCCTCTTGATCTGCAATAATCTGGTGCAATATCCACAGGGTAATTAAAAAAGTGTTGCTTTGCGGCGGCATGAGGATAAAGCCTGTTAAAAGTATCTAAATCATCCTTTATAGCACATAACTTGTGGAGCCTAGATACAAAAAGAGCATTAATTCGACGCTGCACAAAAGCTCTAAACACCGACGTCTTGACACCTCCTTTGAGTAACGGATCCTGTTGATAGAGGTCGCCCCCCCACACGATCCAATTAAATCTAATTCGAAAAAACATAGAGGTCAAGCTCACCAGCAACCTCAATTTAACACTCGGTATTTGGTGAAAGTAGATCTCGTCAGCGCCTCTCATTAAACGCAACAAAAGAAGAAAATCACTACGAAAAAATGCCTTCCTAGGGAGTGGAAAACCCCTAGTCCGAGACTCGAAATCTGAGATAAGGCGCTGATCACCATCCCACTGAAACAGAAAATCATGTTCAGCTGAAAACTGCTCTCTTGATCGCTGAAAAAAACTATAGATCAGCGATGCGAATACCGGCATCGTTTTATGCATCCCCATTGGCATTACATGTATGACCTTCACGACCTCACCACCCATCTTTTCATGAAAGGTAAAACCAATTTCCTGTTATACCTTACAAGAAAAACAGTCCCTGCTAACACACAAAACCCCGAAGCAATTAGATACAACAAAACTGAAATTCGATCTGACTGATCAAACAACTTGCTATTTAGTATAGACAAAATAAACGCCGCCGAAAAAGCGACTAGCACACTCGGCATTACGTGACGTACAAACCAAACAATAAAATCAAATGAAAAAACATACTTATTAACGAGATAGGACGTTATCGAAAACTGAGCAAAAATAGACACAACCCAAATATACCCACCGGATAACACGCCAAAACCGTCGAACATAAAATACAACGCAACCGGCATACACAATGTTGCAGCCATATTCGCAACCATCGAGGGCCTAAAGTCAGAAGCCGAGAACTGAAGTAAATATGGCAAAGACAATAGCGGCACGAAAAAATTACCTAGACTATAAAGCGATAATAAATCAACAACGACCGCGGGGTAATATTCTCCAGACCAGACAAACAGGACCTCACGGGGAAACAACACCAATAGCGTAGCCGGAGGAGCCAAAGCTATCAGCATATAATGTGTTAACACATAAAACCTTAGCCTCAGTTCTCTTAACCTTAATCTCGAATATAAATATGAAAACCTTGGCAAGAAAACATTATAAATTCCTGAATTAAAATAGGTTAATACTCCTGCCGCAACAATGGCCAAACTGAAATATCCGTATTCGTCTAAACTTATCTGGCCGGAAAAAAACACCTTATCGTACTGACGCTGAATCACCCAGCCAATGGTAATTACAGTTACACTTAAACTGAAGGACAATACCTTTCGAACACCGATAATTTTTTCCGACAGTACAATTTTACCTTGGCGAGCAGGGAGAGTCGATTGAGACTTTCTAAGAAGCAAGATGACTTCAATTACAGCCGCGATAATTTGTATGGCAAAAAATAGTTTTATATCTGAAGACACGAAGTATATAACAGGGATAACTAAGACAAATCGAATCGTCGCCGTTAACGTATTGACATAAGAAACGAAGGTAATCTGTTCAAACCCGATCAAAACGCCACGATAAAATGATGCGACCCAACGCAGAGTGGCGGCCAAACTAATCATCACTAAAGCGCTATATACGTCATCTTCTTCGAGCACCTTATAATCGAACCAGTTATGCGAAGCCCACTCGCTGGACATCACACAAACAATCGCTACAAGAAAGCCTCCAGCCCAAAAAACCAGTTCCATACCTCGTATTACGGCTAAAAACTCAGTGATCGGCGTAGCCTTGCCCCGAAACACAGTTACCGCCTTAGTGGCGGCGCTAGCGAAGCCTAAATCTAGAATCTGCAACACAACCTGAAGCGAGACATAAAAACCGATTAATCCATACGCTTCAAACCCTAGAACCGATATATAAAGAGGAACAAACAGCACGCTCAGCGCAGCTACATACAACTGTGAGGAATAACTTGTAAACAAGTTTCTTTTTATAGACATACTTAACTCTTTGATAGAGACCGCGACAAAGCCAGCACGAATAGAACAATAACCCCGTTCCGCTTGACAGCCCCCTAAAACCGACTAACTACAGCTTTCAAACGCTTCCTTGAAATCTCCAAGTTGACTGCCTAAAGACTCTATCAAATGCCTCATCTGCGTCAAAACCTGTACGCCCGTGCAATATATATTTATCGTTCCAAACCAACCCATCCCCACTCTCTAGCCTAACACGTCTAACTCGCCCAGTTTTTTCTTGCTCTCCAAGAAATACGAAAAACTGCTCGCACAGCGCCTCAACTTCACTATCGTCTTTAAGTGTACGGTAATAATTCCAGTTTGATGTTGGCGGCACGGAATCTATGAGAATATTGGTTACATTTTTCTCTGGCCCATCTCCTTTCTTAATAACAACTGTCGTTTCCAGAAGCCTCTTTAACAACCTTGGATCCTTCTCACGTAAGTCATCAATCAAATCGGACAAAAAGTAGATGGTATTCTCTCCACCATTTTCGGCCTGCTTAATCATCAGATTAAAATTAAGATCCGCACCATCCTGAAAAAATGCATTATCATTATGCAACGGCTGTGGAGTTTTACTAAACGCGTAACTCGTAGCCTTATCTGGCTGATAAGACACCTCCCACCACTTTTGCGATTCAATGCTATAGCTGTCACCCATCTTCCAATCTGTTCCAGAGAAATGCCTGGAGTCACTCAAAAAAGAACATTGCTCCTCCAAATATCTATACCACTGCTCTTGATCGTAAAGGCTTAGTGCATTTTTAATCAATATAGGTCTTGGGTCGAGCTCTAACCCCTTCAGCATTCCCTCCAATGTAGCAAGATCAACATCCTGAGCATCTACTTCAATTATCATAACCGTCTCAACTCCCGCATAATTAACTTTTTAAAAAACAACTATCTATAGCCTTAACCACCATGCGTGGACTTACATCAAGTCATGCAAAAGAGTATATACACGCTCCATTTCTTTAGGCCCATAACGTTGATCAATGGGCAAGGGTACTAGATTATCGACTAGGTACAACTCGTCATCAGTAACACCATCCCTTTCTTTTACATCCGTCCAGTAGGTTGCCACGAAAACCTTATTATCAATTAGTTTTTCACGTACATTTTTGTCGTCAGCAAAAAATGGATAGATCATTGGACACTCATCATCGCTAAGCGCAAATAGATTTCCGCTTTTGGTCGAAAATAGATCACGGCAGTAATTGAAATTATCAACCCTAACTCTTTTAATATAGCTAAAATCAATTCTTGAAAGCAGCGCCTCAGTAAAAACAGACATGCCTTCAACTTTCACCTCACTCAACCTTTCTTCACTCGCCTTATAGTTAGAGTAACCTCGCTCCACTTGACCAGTTAAACGCTGAAAAAGGTGCTCCGAGTCGGCTACAGAACTATCATCGACGCACTCTGGGATATCAATATCCTCTCTGGTCATTAGCAAGCCCCCATTTGGAACACCCAGAAATTTTCTTGGCGAATAAATTGTAGCGAGACACTCAAACGGCTCTGAAAATAGAGCCTGTGAGTTATCTATAACCACTCTACTCTCACCGTACTTAGTCGCTACTCGTTTCTTCTTTTCTCCGCAAAGTCCAAAATAATCAACATAAAGAATAATCTCACCTTCTGCCAAGTCGATCTCGGTTTTTATATTGAACTCTATATCTATCGAATAATATTTAACATCAACGTCAATGTAATTAAATGGTGCAAGCATAGCGTCACAAATAAACCTTGGCATCCAGACTGCCTTAGGCCTCACTACTCTCAACAGCGCTAGAAATGCCGCGCGGGCAGATGGGTATCGATATGCAGCAGAGTGTATAGGCTCTTGATTAAATCTAGGCAACTCCAAATCAAAATAACCACCAATCGGATCAACAGATAACAACTAGAGCCTCCTTTCCAACTCATAGCTAGATAGCATTTCATTAACTCGGCTTATCGAATTCCACATTAAGACATCGATAATAGACAAATTTCCAACAAATTCTCTTGATCCATGACAATATTCAGTTGGAAGCATACGAATAAAAGATAAATCAATTCCTACTTCCTCAAAATCACTATGCTGGTAAAGATCACGTCCACCTAGAGCATTAATGTAGATGCTGGCCTTCCGATCTTTGCAGACGTCAAGGACTTTCCCCAATGCAGAAAGCGACCTATCGTAGTTTAAGGCGCTTGAATTCAGGAATACCGTGTTGAAACCTAGGTAGTTAGCCACGACCTTCACAGAAAGTGATGCCATATGGGCCAAGTTTCGATCCCTCGAGTTAATCACCTCTTCAACAAGGGGAAATACAGAGCTAAAATTTGGTGACTTAGAATACGCCTGCTCTATAGTTCGCAATATTTTCTTGACGTTACTGTCACAATCAATTTCGTTTATCATCTTATTACTTGACGCTGAAATTAACGGTACACTAAACCTCGTCGTACCATTAGGCGTGAGAATATTATTTCTATTAATGTATCCGCCTTTTATAAAGCTCACATCATCATAGAAAATAAACTCATCCACCGCATTAACCATCTGGTAATACCCCAGATAAGGAAACATGTATGGCTGCATTAACGCGACTCTATTCATACGCCCCCACATTCACTGCCGTTTCAACCTCTTTAGTTAAAAGGGTTCGAGTAATTGACCCTTCATTTAGTATACCCAGCTTTCTCATAGTCAAATACCGAGCAATAGATCGCAGACCATATTAACTTCCTGCATGGATATCTCCGCGGACAGTGGCAAACACAAAATCCGTCTTGATACATCATTTGACACGGGGTTATCTGAGGTGCGACCCAAGAACTCAAACTCATCGATGCTCGGATAAAAATAGCGCCTAGGGTATACGCCTTTATCAGTAAGCAATTTAAGTGTACTTAATAGATTTTTTTCATCTTTAAATAGAATGGGATAATAGGAGTAATTTTTTGTGCAACCGTGGGATTGCTTCTGCGTCTCAAACACCCCTTGTAAGCGTTCGTCATAACATTCAACAGCCTGCCGCCTTCTATCGACAACGCAACTGAACTCATCTAAAAGAGCGTTGCCTAACGCTGCTTCGAATTCATTCATTTTGGCATTCGTCCCTAAAGACGGCTCAGATAAAGCATCTGAGTAACCTATTTGAATCAATCTTCTTGCTCTTTCAAGTGCATCTTTATCCTTAAAGACTATCGCGCCACCTTCAGCTGTATTAAAAACTTTAGTCGCCTGAAAACTCAGAATACTTGCGTCACCAAAAGACAGTAGGCTGGTACCATCATAATTTACGCCAAATGCATGTGCTGCATCATAAATTACCTTTAGATTGTTAGTATCGGCAATCTCTTGAATCCGTCCAACATCACAAGAATTACCAAACACATGCACAGGAACAATCGCGCTTGTTTTTTCGGTTATAGCGGAGGTAATTAACTCTGGGTCTAAATTCAACGTATCGCGTTCAATATCAACAAATACAGGCTTTATCCCCTCGCAAACTAGGGAACTAGCAGTCGCCACATAAGTAAACGGAGTTGTTACTGCCTCTCCGGTGATACCCAGCGCCCTAAAAGCCACCTGCAGCGCCAAGGTACCGTTCGCCACAAGCAACAAGTTTTCCACACCCAAATAATCCTGAAGCCTTTCCTCAAGTTCCTTCACCAGAGGACCGTTGCTAGTGAGGTGGTGAGTTTCATAAATTCGATCAATATAGTGATTTAGTCGCTCCCTATTAGGAAGTGATGGCTTGGTGACATACAGCGGCATCATTTCACCTCTAATATTGTGGACGAGTTAAGCGTCACCATTTGGTTAATAGTGTTTCCAGATCGAAGCATGAAAATAAAATCTTTAAGCATCATCTCAAAGTGATCATGCATTCCCACCGATATCACTTGTTCCACGCCAAAGCTATTTCTTTCTACCATATTACAATCATAAGTCGGAGGCTTTGAGAACGCCCGTGGAAGCACTAACTCAAACTTATCAAAGGTCACCGTAACTTGATTACTGTAGCTCCTCCCAAACCCCCATTCGGCCACGCACAAGACACCGTCATAGTCAGCAATAAGAGAACCACCTGTATCCACGGAGAAGCCTGGCTCAGTAATTTGAAATAGTTTTTTAGAATTTGGCAAACAGCCAAAAATTGCTGATAAAAATGAGGCAGGATAAATGCCACAGTCATTGAGCGCCCCCCCTCCGAGCTCCGAATTGTATCTAACATCATCCGGATTCAAATGGGGAATGAAAAATCTTGCCGATATTGACTTGAGTCTCGCGCTATTACTTACAATGAACTCTAATGCACGCTTAAATTGAGGATGATGTTGATACATCAGCGCCTCATATAGAATCAACTGTTTCTGTCTCGCAAGCTCAACTAGAGTTACGGTTTCGTCATGGCTGCTCGTCAACTTTTTCTCGCATAACACATGTTTACCGCTTTCCAAAGCATGCCTAACATCCAAATAGTGTTTCCCTACAGGCGATGCAATATAAACCACACCAAACAACGCTGAAGCGAGAAACTCCGCATAATCGGTAAATATCTCAACACCTGGGAATGACGAAGTTAAATTTGCCTTCTTTTCTTCTGAGCGGGTATATATTGCAGCTAAATTAACAGACCCACACTTTGAAATAGCTGGCAATATGTTCTTAACGAAATGGTTACCCGCACCAACAATACCAAACGAAACCTGACTTTCCATAACTGCCTTATAAGTGTGAGATTATGCTTCGTATATGAGGATTGACCCATGCATCTTCCTGCAATAGCTCTTTGATTTGCCATAAGCTAAACCAATTGAATGTATCAGGGAATTCCAACTCGAAATCATCACCCACATCGACAAGCATTCCATAATTACGCTTATTGTAGAGACGCCCGCCATCTTCAGACATCCAATTTGCAAATAGAACTGTACAGTCGAATTTGTCAGGTGATTCAAATAACTCAGCGAAGCGGGGTTTCTTTCCTCCGTGGGCCATCTTCAAGTTACTAAATGTTGCTTGCAACGAAGGAGATAACAATACTAACCCATAGTTTCCCGGTTCAGCTTTAGCTTCAAGTAGATACCTGGGTACTCCGTTGATACGCTTTCTAATTATTCCCAGCAGACCTCCGTCATACCCAATTTGGGTCAAAATCGGCTGATCCCAGCCAACTGCCACTTCGCGTGACTCGCTTAACTCAACTCTTATTCCTTCGACTTTAAAAAACTCACCACTTTCATGATGAACATTTCCGCTATCTTCATCAGTCGTCCAGCCTCTGCAATCGCGCAAAGGTATTTCTTTCACCTGCATTACACACTGCGACCGTTGCTCTTCGAACCATCTCTTTTTACTTTCAATATCGCCGTGATCAGACCAATCTTTTACGCTCTCGAACTGTGCTTCAATCCTTGCCTTTGCGAAGGTATCTTGATAGCCAAGATTGTCAATAAAACTCGTATATGTAGATAGCTTCTCTGAATATTCTTTATTCATATTGACGACTCTAATAATTCCTGTAAATAGTGCCCGTATGTATTTTTCTGTAATTTATTTGCAGCTAACTTCAACGCATTTTTGTCAAGCCAGCCATTTCGCCAAGCTATTTCTTCTAAACAAGCAATCTTAAGTCCTTGGCGCCGTTCAATAGTTTGAACATACTGCCCAGCATCCATCAAACTATCGTAGGTCCCAGTATCCAGCCAGGCGAAACCACGCCCCAGCAATTCAACATTTAATTTCCCACGTCTCAAATATTCATTATTAACGCACGTGATTTCTAGCTCGCCACGCGCTGAAGGCGCTATAGATCTAGCTATTTCAATTACCGAATTATCGTAAAAATAAAGACCCGTAACTGCAAAGTTAGATTTGGGGTTTAACGGCTTCTCTTCAATTGATATCGCTCGATAATCTTCATCAAATTCAACGACACCAAAGCGCTCTGGATCACTAACCTGATAACCAAATACTGTTGCACCTTCTTTTCGACTCGCAGCCCTAATTAATTTGGGTGAAAACCCTTCACCATAAAATATATTGTCACCTAGAACGAGACATACACTATCATTACCAATAAAACGCTCACCAATTAAGAACGCTTGTGCGAGCCCTTCCGGCTCTGGCTGCAGCTCGAAACCTAAATTCAATCCAAACTGGCTTCCGTCACCCAAGAGATTTTGAAACCCCGACTGGTCTTCTGGCGTAGTTATAATCAAAATATCCCTAATGCCTGCCAGCATTAGTACTGACAAAGGGTAATAAATCATGGGTTTATCATAAACAGGTAGCAACTGCTTAGAAACACCTTTAGTAATCGGGTAGAGGCGTGACCCTGACCCACCGGCCAGTACTATACCTTTCATTATACTCCCCCTCTAACACCGAGGCGCTCACGACTATAAGATCCATCCAAAACGCGTGACCACCAATCCTTATTGCGCAGATACCATTCAACGGTTTTCCTTAACCCTGATTCAAACGTTTCCTCCGGTACCCAACCTAACTCTTTTTCAATTTTACTTGCGTCAATAGCGTAACGAATATCGTGCCCAGGCCGATCATCTACATAAGTGATTAGCCCTTCAAACCCCTCAGGGCTCCCGCCAAGACGGGAGTGAGTATTTGTAGGAACAAATTCTTCCAATAGACCACATAGAGTTTTTACTACATCAATATTGGTCTTTTCATTATGACCACCAATATTGTAGGTTTCACCCACGCCCCCTTTGGTCGCCACAAGGTAGAGGGCTTTGGCGTGATCATCTACATACAACCAATCCCTTACTTGCTGGCCGTCACCATATACAGGCAATGCCTTCCCTTCTAACGCATTAAGAATTATTAGAGGGATAAGTTTTTCAGGGAAATGGTACGGTCCATAATTATTCGAACAATTTGTCACAATAGTGGGCAAACCATATGTGCGCTTCCACGCACGGACCAAGTGATCGCTGGATGCCTTTGAAGCCGAATAAGGCGAACTTGGTTCATAGGCTGTTGTTTCAACAAATAAATCTGTCGGTCCCTCTAAGTCACCATAAACCTCATCGGTCGAGATATGATGAAAGCGAAATGCAGATTTACCCTCATGATTGAGTGCTTGCCAGTAATGCCGAGCTGTCTCCAACAAGGTGTAGGTACCAACGATATTGGTTTCTATGAAAGCCGCTGGCCCATCAATTGAGCGATCAACATGACTTTCTGCAGCCAAATGCATAACCACATCGGGCTGGAACTCCATAAATACACGATCCAGTTCTACGCGATTACAAATATCAACCTGTTCCAATTTATAACGTTCGTGAAGCGAAACATCTGTCAGCGAATCCAAGTTACCTGCATAAGTAAGCTTATCTACATTCAAAACAAGATCGTTGGTATTGTTAATTATGTAACGAATAACAGCAGAGCCAATAAATCCGGCGCCACCCGTAACTAAAATTTTCATTCCATTCCCACTTGAAGCGATAGCTTTTGTGATTCCGCTGGTGAAATATTACGCCAGAAGTACATAGTTAATTCAAACAATATTTAGAGCTTCCCCAATTTCGCTATCCACTACCCACATAACACGTCCGTTCTTTGGCTTTACTAAACAGCATGGGTAATCACTTCGTACATCATTGGTCAAAAATGCACCAACGACTGACGCCTTAGCAAGGCTCTTAGCTATAAACAAACAGAACTTTGCATTATTCAGCACAGGGAGCGTCATTGTCAGACGGTCATTTTTTAGATCTTTAATAGACACTTCCGAGACCCATTTCGTGCTCTCCGCTAGCGCGTTGTCACCAGGAAATAATGAGGCCACATGCCCATCTTCGCCAACCCCTAGTAAGATCAAATCAAATGCTGGTACATCTTTACTCTCACCAAAACCTTCAAGCATTTGTTCTTCATACTGGAACGCAGAGTCAATAACCCCGCCCTTGTGCATTGGATAAAATGCGGGCTGTTCGTTTAGCAAATCGAGTAGATTTCGTTTGGCATTACCAAAATTACTCTCTGTAGAGTCGTGTGCAACACATCGCTCATCAACCCAATATATCTGCACCTTGCTCCATTCAACAGACTCTTGCATCTCGACTAATTGCTTAAAAATAGCAATAGGCGTATTGCCACCACTAAGCGCCAATCTAAAGACACCAGTAGTACTTATGGCCTGCATGGCCTTCTCGACAATAATGCCAGCAACCGTCCTAGCAAATAGCTCATTAGAAGTGACTTTTACTTCAACATTTTCCATGGCTAAAATTGTTCTTTTTCTTAAGGAAGAGGGAAGGGCTATTTAGACCAAGAACTTATGATTCTGGAGTATAAAAACCGGAATGATCATAGATATCTTCTACCAACTTAAGAGCATTGAAGGCATCTTGGCTCGTACCGCTTTTCACTTTGACTCCACTATTTACGGCTTCGATAAACTC
>Ga0209826_1000353_pt1 | contig 33614 bp, 31 predicted proteins | sample GOMGulsemesocosm_5_FD_184637 | JGI IMG/M metagenome (GOLD analysis project Ga0209826, IMG submission 184637) | Methane-oxidizing microbial communities from mesocosms in the Gulf of Mexico - GOM15C Gulf of Mexico (SPAdes) (version 2) | ecosystem: Environmental > Aquatic > Marine > Cold seeps... | reverse complement strand
TGTCTTAAATGCGCGAGTACAGATATTTCATCCTTCAGGACGTTATTATTCAGAATCAGGTCGTTTTTCCATGGATAAAATGTTTCGACCTAACGGTAATGCCTTTGATTTTCTGGATTTTCAATATATTAGTGATGCTTATTTAGGTACGATTAGTATTTATCAAAAAGGTCGTTTTTTAGGTATGCTGCAAGATGAGCAGGCGAAAGTACTTAAATTTAGTTCTCCCGTTCGAGTACGTTATGACCCTTTAGGGTACATATATATAGTAGATGCGTTAGCGCAAAACGTGCAAAAAATTGAGTTAGACTATATTACTTTGCCAGAATTCCCTGAAGCTACCGCGGAAGTTTCACGTAAGAACTGTGTGTTATGTCATTACAGTTGGGGTAATGATGAGAGTCAGGCGAAATTGTTAGATAGTGAAAATGTTTTGCCTGTTGCCTCGGTTGATATGTGTTATAGCTGTCATCACGGTGCTGTGTTGGATTCGCGCCAAGCTATTCCTCATGGTGAGCAACACCCGACCGTTTATGATGATGAGAAAGAAAAGCAGGCGAGGCATAAAAAATTACCCCGTAAAGATAAAATGCCTGAATTTTATCCGCATGACGCTAAAACCAAGGAAATGACTTGTACGAGCTGTCATACACCGCACAATAATAATGAAGAGCCTACTACTTTATATGTCGATAATCATAATGCGTGGTTGCGCGGGACTGATTACGGTAGTGAGCAATGTGAAGCGTGCCACGAGAAAAACACCAAACACTCTGGTCGAGAAAATATTAAGCAACATGGCGTAAATCACCCTTTAGGTGTAGTTATGCGTAAGCCTGCTAGCAGTAAACCGAAGCATTTAACAACCCAAGACCCCCACTTACAAAAAGGTTTGCCAGATATTTTACAGGCAGGCGGTGGAGCACTAGGAAAGAAGGATGAGATAGTTTGTCAATCTTGTCATCAGGTGCATGACGGGGAAACTGAAAACTTACTAACTCAATCAGATGAAGAGGGTGCTTTATGTGCCAGTTGTCATCAGCGTCAAGCTCCTAAAGATGCGGAGGCTGCTCGTAAAGCGGGTGTGCATCCAGTTAATGTTGAAATGGAAGAAGCAGTAGAATTTCGTGGCGAGAAAGTAAAAACGGTGCAGTGCGATAGCTGTCATAGTGTTCATAAGGGGACTTTAGAGACGGCTTTATACCCTGATAAAATAGCTGATGCAGAAGCTTTATGTGCTGATTGTCATGAACGTCAACATGCGAAGGATGAAGAGGAGGCCGCTAAAAAAGGCATACACCCGATGAATCTTGAATTGGATGATCCAGTAGAAATTGCAGGTGTTAAGGTAAAAAAGATTGGCTGTTTGAGCTGCCATGCTGTGCATTCAGGTAAGCCAGATACGCCGGCGTTATTACAAGAGCATCGTAATGGTGAGCTGTGTGAAAATTGCCATGAAGGTAAGCAGCGAGTTGTCGGCACTGATCATGATTTACGCGTAACCAGCAAAAAAACTCAAAACCAACAAGAAGAAACAGCTCACCAGTCAGGAGTTTGTGGTAGTTGTCATACGCTACACCGTGGTGATGCAAAAAGCCCTTTTTTATCGGCTGCGATATTGAAAGATGTAGAGTTACGGGATGAAACTGCTCCGGGTTTAAAGCGTGATGAATTGTGTATGAATTGTCATCAAAAAGAAGCTGTGGGCAAGGATAAAGAAATTGAGTTTTATGGGCATCCTTATAAAGATATGGTGTTATTTTCAGATGAAAAAGTTATGCCATTAGTAGAAACAGCACATGAAAAAATAGCTGAGTTTGGTGCGATTGCATGTATTACATGTCATGAGCCGCATACCTGGGAGCCGTTAAAAGGTGCAACGGATAAATTATATTCTGTATTAGATTATAAGAAGCAAGAAAATATTGAAGGCGATATTAAGAATAGCTTTTTACGCCACAAGGGTGTGCAAGACACGTTTTGTGTAAGTTGTCATGATATTGAATCTTTACCAAAATATAAATATTATCATCACGAAGATAAAGCGCGTTCAATTGGCGTTGATTATTTGCATTAGCGTTGTCTTATTCAGTCGAGCGGGTACAATACTCGTTTGAACTATATAATCACTCCTTCCCCTATTTTATTGAACTACAGAAGCTATGCTTGAGGTAAAAAATCTATTTTGTGAACGTGACGAGCGCGTACTGTTTAGTAATCTGAACTTTGGTATTAGTGCGGGTGAAGTTGTACAAATAGAAGGCCAGAACGGTAGTGGTAAAACGACCTTATTGCGTATTCTATGTGGCTTAAATGAATCGTATGAAGGTGAGCTGTTTTGGCAGCAAGAAGAAATAGCAGAAGTGCGCGATGATTACTTTAGTCAAATGCTTTATGTCGGTCATTTGGCGGGCGTGAAATCAACATTAACCGCAGAAGAAAACCTAACATGGATGCAGCAGCTTGACCCTGCGTTAGATAAGGTAAGTATCGCCGAAGCTTTAAACAGCGTCGGACTATATGGCTTTGAGGATGTGCCGTGTTATACCTTATCGGCAGGGCAGCAACGTCGAGTGGGTTTGGCGCGTTTATATTTAAGCACGGCTCCCTTATGGATTTTAGATGAGCCTTTTACTGCTTTGGATAAGAAAGGTGTGGCTGAAAAAGAGGCTTTATTGGCGCAGCACGTATTAAATGGTGGCTCAGTTATTTTAACCACGCACCATGATTTGAATGTACCTGGGCATACGGTGCGACGTATTAATTTAGACGAAGCGGCGCGCTTATGAACTTTTTTATGGCGGCGGTACGCCGTGACTTAGTATTAGCCTTACGTCGACGTAGTGATATTGTGAATCCTTTAGCTTTTTTTCTAATGGTAGGCGTCATGTTTCCTTTGGCGGTCAGTCCTGAAGCTAAATTTTTAGCACAAGTCGCACCAGGCGTGATTTGGGTGGCGGCTTTATTGGCGTGTTTATTATCAGCCGATGGTATTTTTCGCAGTGATTTTGACGACGGTTCATTAGAGCAAATGCTGGTTAGCCCGCAGCCTTTAGTTTTGATCGTATTGGCGAAAGTTTTGAGTCATTGGCTTATGAGTGGTTTTTGTTTGGCGTTTATGTCGCCATTATTGGCGATGATGTTATTTTTACCGAGCGAAGGCTATGCTGCGCTGGTCGCTAGTTTATTATTAGGTACGCCAACTTTAAGTCTATTAGGTGCTATTGGTGCAGGTTTAACGGTTGGTCTACGTAAAGGAGGGATTTTGATTTCATTGCTGATTTTGCCTTTATATATTCCGGTGTTAATTTTTGGTGCGGGTACAGTATTAGCTGGATCTATGGGATTGCCTATAGCTGGGTACTTGGCATTGTTGGGTGCTTTATTGGTATTAAGTGTCATGTTGGCGCCTTTTGCGGTTGCGGCGGCGTTAAAAATTAGTGTGCGAGGTTAGTTATGAGCCAATTACATGAACAAGATTTTTATGCGTGGACACAACAGCAAGTGCATTTGTTAAAGGATGAAAAACTTGATGAGATAGATGTTGCTGCGTTAATTGAGGAATTGGAAAGCATGGGCGCACGGGAAAAACGAGAGCTTTTGAGCCGTTTAGAAGTGTTATTAATGCACTTGTTGAAATGGCAATATCAGCCTGAAAGGCAAGGAAAATCATGGGAATTTACTATTCAGGAACAAAGAAGTCGTATACATGACCATTTGTCTGAAAACCCAAGTTTAACGAATCCAGAAACTTTAGAGTTGGGATTAATAAAAGCTTATGCCTATGCGGTTAGAAAAGCAGTTTATGAAACTGGATTTAAGGTATCGTACTTTCCAAAAGAGTGCCCTTACAGCTTAGAGGAAATATTAGATATGGATTTTTACCCAAACGAGGACAATGATGAAAATTAAGTTTCCACAGTGGTTTTATCAACTGGCATCACCGCGTTGGTTTTATGAGTTCAGTAGTAAATTATTGCCGTGGTTTGCATTGGCAGCTTTTATATTGCTGGTGACAGGTTCGGTGTGGGGCTTGGCGTTTGCACCTGCAGATTACCAACAAGGCAATAGTTTTCGTATTATTTATGTACATGTGCCAGCTTCTATTTTGGCGCAATCCTGTTATATGCTGATGGCGATAGCTGGTGCGATTGGGCTGATCTGGAAAATGAAGATGGCGCATATCGTGGCTAAGTCTTGTGCAGCCTTTGGTGCATCCATTGCTGTGATGTCTTTAGCGACGGGTGCAATCTGGGGGAAACCAACTTGGGGCGCTTGGTGGGTTTGGGATGCGCGATTAACTGCTATGTTGGTTTTATTCTTTTTATATGTCGGTGTTATTGCCTTACATTCAGCCTTTGAAAATATCCAAAGTGCGGATAAAGCATCTGCTATTTTATCTTTGGTTGGGTTAGTTAATATTCCCATTATTAAATATTCAGTGGAATGGTGGAATACTTTGCACCAAGGTGCGACCTTTAAAGTGACTGAAAAACCAGCTATGCCACCAGAAATGTGGATACCGTTATTAATTATGGTGCTGGGTTTTTATTGTTTTTTTGCGGTGATAATGATGCAGCGAGCACGCATTGAAGTATTGCAGCGGGAAAAGAAAGCTAGCTGGGTACAAGAGATTATCAAACAAAATTAACAGTATTGTGGGAGAGTTTTAGTCGCGATATTCGGGGCGAAAGCTCCTCCCACAAAATACGATTGCTTACACAAAGGAAAACTATTGATGGGACATTTCGCTACTTTTGCCGATTTTTTACAAATGGGTAAACACGGGTTGTATGTTTGGCTTAGCTATGGCTTAGCTTTTACTATCTTCGCTTACAATATAGTGTCAGTAGTACTAGCTAAGCGTCAATTTTTTAATAAAGCAAAGCGCCAAGCGCGACGTGAACAAATAAAATCATGACTCCAAAAAGACAAAAACGTTTATATATCATTTTAGCTATCGTCTTCGGCACGTCCTTAGCTGTTGGCTTAACGATGTACGCCTTAAACCAAAATATTAATCTATTTTATTCTGCCTCTCAGATTGCCAATGGCGAAGCGCCGACCGATGCACGTATGCGCGTGGGTGGTATGGTGGTTGATGGCAGTCTCGAACGATCTACCGATTCACTGCGGGTTAGTTTTGAATTAACGGATTATGAAAGCACTGTTAAAGTAGTTTTTACAGGAATTCTTCCTGATTTATTTCGTGAAGGGCAGGGTATTATCGCGCAAGGAAAAATGGATGTGCAGGGCGTTTTTCAAGCTGATGAAGTCTTAGCCAAACATGATGAAAACTATATGCCACCCGAAATTGCTGAAAGCATGAAAGTAAAACAAGAGGCTGCACAATGATTCCAGAGTTAGGTGAATTTGCGTTAATTTTAGCGCTAGGTTTTTCATTTATATTAGCAGTCATTCCTTTATATGGTGCTGCGACCTTAAACACGTTATGGATGGACTATGCGAAACCTTTAGCTAGGGCACAGTTTACCTTTTTGCTGATAAGCTTTATCTGTTTAGGGTATGCTTTTGCGAACGATGATTTTTCGGTGCAGTACGTGGCTAATCATTCTAATAGTCAACTGCCGATACAGTTTAAACTTAGTGCTATCTGGGGTGGGCATGAAGGCTCATTATTACTTTGGGCGTTTATCTTAAGCGGCTGGACCTTAGCAGTGAGTTTATTTAGCCGTGGATTGCCATTGGATATGCTGGCGCGTGTTTTAGGTGTGATGGGCATTATCGCGACCGGCTTTATTTCTTTTTTACTATGGACATCTAGTCCATTTTTACGCTATTTACCGCGTTTTCCTGCTGATGGCGCAGATTTAAATCCACTTTTACAAGATTTTGGCTTAATCGTACATCCGCCGATGTTATATATGGGCTATGTGGGGTTTTCCGTGGCCTTTGCATTTGCGATTGCTGCGTTATTATCGGGTCGTTTAGATGCGGCTTGGGCGCGCTGGTCACGTCCTTGGACGAATGTTGCGTGGGCTTTTTTAGGGGCTGGGATCACACTTGGTAGTTGGTGGGCCTATTACGAACTCGGCTGGGGCGGTTGGTGGTTCTGGGATCCTGTTGAAAATGCTTCTTTAATGCCGTGGTTAGTTGGTACGGCTTTATTGCACTCTTTAGCGGTAACAGAAAAACGAGGTGTGTTTAAAAGCTGGACTTTATTATTAGCTATTTTTGCCTTTTCTCTTAGTTTACTCGGAACATTTTTAGTGCGTTCGGGTGTATTAACCTCTGTACACGCTTTTGCTAGCGACCCTGAGCGAGGTTTTTTTATTCTCGTATTGCTGTTATTGACTATCGGTGGTTCATTAACGCTATATGCGTTTAAAGCGCCTAATGTAAAAAGTGAATCCAGCTTTGGTTGGTTATCGCGTGAAATGTTGTTATTAATTAATAACGTGTTTTTAGTCGTGATGGCAATTACTGTATTGCTAGGTACCTTGTATCCCCTGTTAATTGATGCGCTAGGTTCGGGTAAAATTTCTGTAGGACCGCCGTATTTTAATGCCTTATTTGTACCGATTATGAGTTTGTTGGCTTTATCTATGGGTATTTCCGGTGCAGCTCGTTGGAGACAAACAAGCGTTGAAGGGCTAAAGAAGCAACTACTTGTATCTGGAATTATCAGTTTGGTGGTTGGTATCATCTTCCCATTTATTTATGGTGATGGTTTTAATTTTAGAGTCTTTTTAGGCATAACGATCAGTACCTGGGTGATTGCGACGACGGCTAAAGAATTTAAAGATAAATTTCGTAATGCAAATTCGATTACTGCAAAATTAAGTCAATTGACGCCTAGCTATTACGGCATGATGTTGGCACACGTCGGTGTGGCAGTGGTTGCGATTGGTATTACTTTAGTTTCGACTTATAGTGAAGAGCGCGATATGCGTATGGCTCCTGGCGATAAGATTGAATTAGCAGATTATCAATTTGAATTTAAAGGTGCTAAGAAAGTAAAAGGTGCTAACTTTACGGCTGATGAAGGCACGGTAGTGATTACCTTAGAGGGCGAACCTGTAGTAACCTTGCACCCTCAAAAGCGGCATTATACGGTTAAGAGATCGATGATGACCGAAGCGTCGATTGATGCGGGGTTATTCAGGGATTTATACCTTGCCATGGGCGAGCCTTTAGGTGATGACGGTGCATGGGCTATACGTGTGCATTATAAGCCGTATGTGCGCTGGTTGTGGTTGGGGGGGTTATTAATGGCATTAGGTGGTTTATTAACGGTATTTGATAAGCGGTATCGTAGAAAATCAACAGGGGAGGTGGCTCATGCCTAGGTTGTTATTGTTTATTCCGTTAGCGCTGTTTATTTCTTTGTCTTTTTTCCTCTGGAAAGGCCTAAGCATTGACCCACGCGAACTGCCCTCAGCTTTAATTGATAAGCCTTTTCCTGAGTTTCAGGTGGCGGCTTTATTGGAGCCTGAGCGGATATTAAGCAAAGCGGATTTTATCGGTAAACCGGTATTAGTTAATGTCTGGGCAACTTGGTGTCCATCATGTCGTCAAGAACATGAACAATTACTACGTATTGCTCAGGATAATAAAATCGATATTATTGGTTTAAATTATAAAGATGAGCGTGAAGCGGCGACTAACTGGTTACGCCAGCTAGGTAACCCTTATGCGTTTAATATTTACGATGAAGCTGGAATGTTAGGTTTGGACCTAGGAGTTTATGGCGCTCCTGAAACGTATTTATTAGATGCGCAAGGGGTAGTTCGTCACCGGCATGTTGGGGTGGTTACTGCGCAAACGTGGGTGGAGTTGCAAGCTATGATTCAGGCCTTAGGAGTCAGTCAATAATGTTACGGTTTTTTATATTAGTCTTGTTGTCGATAACTAGCGCGTATGCCGCTATTGATACTTATGAGTTTAAAGATAAGGGTAAAGAATTACGCTTTCATGAGCTAAGTGCTGATATGCGTTGTCCTAAGTGTCAGAATCAGAATCTTGCTGATTCTAATGCTGCGATTGCAACGGACTTGAAGCAAAAAATTTATCTAATGCTAGAAGCAGATAAAAGTGATACTGAAATTATCGATTACATGGTCGCGCGCTATGGTGATTTTGTTTTATATGAGCCTCGGTTTAATGCGCAAAATGCCGTGTTATGGTTAGGGCCTGGTGCGTTATTATTGTTTGGTTTAATTATTGTAATTTGGTTAACACGCAGCCGTAATAAAAGTGCCGCAAATACAGAACAAGCACCTGAATTAGATGCCAAACAGCAAAAACAATTACAACAAGTATTAGATAAAGGTAAAAAATAATGAGTAGTTTATGGATGAGTTTTGCTGTTTTATTGTTAATAGCCACGTTGTTTTTGTTATTGCCTTTGCTAACAAAAAGAAAGGTAGATGAGGCTGGTGGCTCTAATGCGCAGCAAGATAATGTACTTATTTTTCATGAGCGTTTAGCGGAATTAGATGCAGAAAAAGAGCAGGGCACTTTAGAGGAAGATGCTTATCAGGCACTGAAAGCTGAACTGGAAAAATCATTGCTACAAGATGTGGCAGGAAAGCAGCAGCTAGATTATCAAAATCAGCCCCTGCAAGTTCAACAAGCAGTCGTTGTTTTTGGTGTGGTGCTGATTCTCATGATTTCTAGTGTTGCGGTCTATCTTCATTTAGGTCGTAGTGATGATTATGCAGACTATTTAGCTTTAAAAGAGCAAGGTGAAACTGGGCAAGTTAGTGCAGATACATCACAACAAAAAGCGCCTGATTTTGCTAAAGCGGTAGAAATGTTAGAAAAAAAGTTGGCTGAAAATCCTGATGATTTTGATAAATACGTTCTGCTAGCTAATAGCTACGCTGCCATGGGTAACTTCAATAAATCAGCTGAAGTTTATGCAGCTTTAACTGAGCGAATTGGCCCAACTAATAAAGATTATGCAATGGTAAAAGGATCTTATGCTCAAGCTTTATTTCAAGCGCAAGGCGAGCAATTTACTGAAGAAGTGAATGTTGCAATAGATCAAGCTTTAGCCGCTGATGCTCAAGAAAGTACCGCATTAATGCTAAAAGGTATTCAGGCATATATGCAGGCTGATTATGCTCAAGCTATCGAATTGTGGCAGCAAGCGAAAGTGAAATCTGGCAAAGTGCAGATTGAACGCTTTATAGAGCCAGCGATTGCAGATGCGCGATCTAAAATAGGAATGCCGGCTGTAAGAGCTGCTACTGCTGTTGCTGCCAAGCCTGTGAAGGCAACGCCCCCCGTCGCTAATGGAGCAGCGAAAATTATCGTGAATATTTCCTTAGCACCTGAATTACAGGCTAAGGTTAGGCCTGAGCATACTGTCTTTGTTTTTGCACGTGCTGTAGGCGGGCGTATGCCGTTAGCGATAGAGCGTATACAAGTGAAAGATTTACCTAAGCGTATTGTGTTAGACGATAGTAAAGCCGCGATGCCAACAGCGACTATATCAACAGTTGAACAAGTGGACCTTATTGCTCGGGTTTCTTTAAGTGGTACGTCAAAGCCGCAAGCAGGTGATTTATTTGTTCAATTAGATCAAGTAAAAGTGAATGCAGGAAAAGAATTGAACTTGGTCATTAATCAGGTTCAGCAATAGAGGATAAGCTGAGAGTGCAGCTTCATCTGGCGCGCCATCTTACCTAATGAAAATCTTGGCGCTCTTGTCGCCAAGGTTCATTCACTATGGAGCGAATTATGAGGGCCACAGTCGCCCTGCGTTCGCTTCAGCTACGCACAAAAGCCGCTTCGTTAAAGCTACCGCAATGGCTTGCGGCTTCAGGATAATTATTTGCCTTCCTCGAGCACTATTATCGTAGCCCACTTCGGGTTGGCGACAACCCTGTCGCCTACTGCGGACTAAAAATCATTACTCCGCTAAGCTCCGTTTCCATGATTTTCAGAGAAAGTTCATTTATAATTAGCAGATAGGGTACTGAGAGGTGAGTTAAACCGAAACTATGTCGGCACCTTATTATTCAGAGACTAGATATCAAAACCAAGGGTCTCCTTGACTCTTGGGGTAAGCAATCGTTATCAAATTTTCAGTTACTACTCTGCACCAATGAGATTCAACGGTGCTTCCTGAAAACATCGAGTCAATACTGTTAACATATTGTGACCTTGTTTTTTAGCTGATGACAATGAATGGGTGCTCATGATCGTAAGAATACTTAGAGGCTTAGTCGTAAAGGTGGGGGTAAAATTTCACAAAAATGGCCTTAAGGCTAGGGAAAAGATATGGATACAAAAACTGAAGCTACAAAGATTGAGAGACTGATAAACTATCCTGAGTGGTTTATGCTTCGAGGGCTAGTAATGCTGGTATTGGGGGTGTTGCTGTTAATATTCTCAATGTTGGTACCGAATGTTGAGATGTTAGGCGTGCAATCATCTTGGTTACTTTTTTGTTCAATTTTAATATTAATGGCTGGTTTTTTAAGGGCTATCGATGCTTATATCTCTGATAGAGTAGCGTTGAAGGTGATGAACATGCAAAGCAGTATTATTGACTTGGTTTGTGGCTTTGTTGTTTTGACTAATATCGGTGAAACTGCGCTTACTTTGAGTTTAATTGTTGCTGCTTACCTTATGATACAAGGTCTATTTCGGCTGGGGTTCATTTATTTATCTGAAATTCCCAACCCCCATTCAGCGAGAATTGGTGGGATTGTATCTGTGCTGTTAGGTATGATGGTTTGGCTGCAGTGGCCATTTAATGGGTTATGGTTTTTATCTTTTGCGCTAAGCACTGAAATAGCTAATCGCGGGTGGGCATTGATTTTTTATGCAAGATCAGTCCGTAACGGTCAAATTGACTAGGCCTTGGACTAATGGTGGCGCTGCATAGGCTAAGGTTTTTAAGTAGTCGTTCAAAACTATGTTAACCTGAATTCAGGTTGTTTCTTTTTATAGTAAAAAATTAAAATAAGGAGTGAGTTCAGTTCTCGCCTATTTTGTCTTGTGCGGATTGTACGATCACTTTATTAGCTTTAATGATTTCTCGAAAGGTAGCAGACGTCGCTGCCCAGTCCACTATATCTACTTTAAAGGGTAAGTCTGATTTATCAAAGGCTTCCTTGAGAATGGCATATTCATTCAAGGATAACGGCTGTTGAGTGATAATGGCTAAATCCAGATCAGAAAACTGTTTGGCTTTTCCTGTAACGCGCGAGCCAAATGCCCATACTTCATATAGGGGCGCGTAAGTTTTAAGAATCTGACTTATTTCTTTCCATTCTTCTGGCTTTACATTAAGTTTTGCTAAAGCCATGCTATCTGTCATTCTTTGTTACTTCTTGCTATCAGTTGTTGGTAGAGATGTTTAGCTTCGAGCAAAAAATCAGGGGCTATTTGATACACTTGTTCTGCTTTATCTGCATCATAAGTATGGCTGCTGTTATTTCTCGCTTGGCGATAAGTACGCCAAACGAGCCAGTCAGAGCGCAGTAAGCCTTTTTCGTTGCCAGTACGAATTAGGTCTTGAAAAGAGCTGGTATTAATGTCTTCAGTGCTTGCGGCCGTTTCTTCCATAAAGCGTTTTAGCATTTTATGGCTAAGTTCGTAAGTAAACTCAAAGCATTGAATAACAGAATTTCGTAACTGCTCAAATAAGCCTGGATCATTCTTGGCTAATGGTGAAGTCGCGTAGTCTAAGCTTTTTTCTAGCTGACTGATTGCATCGGCAAGGGGTGAAAAATCAAGGCTCATACGATTTAATAAGCTTTCGAGTTCTTGCTATTACGGAAAATCAACGGTTTTTCATCATTGGCTAAAGCTGATTGTCGCGCAGACTCTATCGCTTCCGTGATGATATGCTTATCCGGTGACTTGCTGCACACAGGATCAGTTTTGTACATATCGCCAGTGAGTAAATAGGCTTGGCAACGGCAGCCGCCAAAGTCTTTGTCTTTTTCATCGCAGCTTCTGCACGGCTCTTGCATCCATTCTGTGCCACGGAAAAAGTTAAAGGCTTTAGACTCATGCCAAATCTCTGAAATATTCGCATCATTAACATTTGGGCAATCTAAGCCGGGTAATTCACGCGCGGAATGACAGGGCAGAGCGACACCATCGGGTGCAATCGTTAAAAATGTAGTTCCCCAGCCATTCATGCAGGCTTTCGGGCGGTCTTCATGAAAGTCAGGCACGACATAGTAGATTTTCATTTTGCCGGCGACTTTTTCTTTAAAAGCTTGGGCAATTTCCTCTGCTTCTAGATATTGCTCTTGGGTGGGCATTAATAAGTCACGATTAGCATGCGCCCAGCCGTAATATTGGGTGTTGGCAAGTTCAACATAATCAGCGCCAAGCTCTTCTGTCATGGCTAAAATGTCGGCCATCTGGTGAATGTTTTCACGATGAATAACTACGCATAATACCATCGGGTAGCCGTGTTTTTTAACTAAGCGTGCGACTTCTTGTTTGCTGTGAAACGATTCGGTACCAGCAATATGATCGTTTAAATCTTGGGTGCTGGCTTGGATGCTGACTTGGATATGATCTAAACCTGCATCTTTTAGCTGAATGATTTTTTCTTCCGTTAGACCATAGCCTGAGGTGATTAGATTAGAATAATAGCCGAGTTGACGTGCATGTTGGACTAATTCAGGTAAATCTTGGCGCGTTAGAGGTTCGCCGCCAGAAAAGCCGAGCTGTACTGCGCCCATTTTTCGAGCTTCAGAAAGTACACGTTTCCAATCATCTGTGCTGATTTCATTGCTATGTTTTGCGTAATCGAGCGGGTTGGAGCAGTAGGGGCATTGCAGAGGGCATTTATAAGTCAGCTCTGCTAATAACCAGCGCGGAGGGGTGATGTTAGTTTTGTTGGATCCAGCCATTGCCTAGTGCTACCTCTAAAAAGCCCGAAATATCGTTTTTTAAGCCTGTGGTGGCGAATTTTTCTTCCAAATCGGCAACGAGTTGATCTAAGTTACGTGTGCCATCGCAGAGTTTTAATATTTCTGCGGAACTTTGGTTTAATTCCACCATGCCTTCGGGGTAGAGTATAACATCTTTTTGTTGAGCTTCTTCCCACTGTAGGCGGTGCATAGGGGAGAATTGGATTTTTTGTTCTGGGTTAAGGCTCATATTATTCTGCTTTGGTGTTTTGATTTAAAAGTAGAGCAGCCTGTAGGGCGAACTTTAGTTCGCAATTTATGCAGATATTTCTATGGAATGCAGACTCAATAAAGCCAGCCTTCGAAGGGCTGGCTGTGTTGCTGGATATTATTGAGTGCTGATTCTTATCTGCGGACTGAAGTCCGCCCTACGGATTAATTAATCTTCAACATTAAAGTACGGAGGCATATCATTGATATAGGCCATATACATGGCGTCAGCCATGCTCCATAAAACATTTAATTTGAATTTTAAAATTTCCAGCATACGTTCTTGTTCTTTACGTGTTTTGTAGTAGTCCAGCGTGATTTCTAGGCCATGTTCTACATCGCGGCGTGCTTCAGATAAGCGTTTGCGGAAGTAAATATAACCTTCTTCTTCTACCCAAGGGTAAAGCTCAGGCCAGTTACTCAGACGTTGCTGGTGAATCTTTGGCGCGAATAACTCCGTTAATGAGGAGCTAGCTGCTTCATGCCATTCTGAATTGCGGGCAAAGTTCACATAGGCTTCAACGGCAAATCTTACACCCGGTAAAACATGTTCTAAAGAGGTGACTTCTTCGCGCGTCATGCCGACCGCAATACCTAGTTGTATCCATGCTTCGATGCCGCCTGGGTCACCTGGGTGTCCATCATGATCTAATATGCGCTGTGTCCATAAGGCGCGTGTCTCACGGTCTGGGCAATTAGCTAAAATATTGGCATCTTTAATAGGAATCATGATTTGATAATAAAATCGATTCGCGACCCAGCCTTGTAGTTGTTTTTTAGTTAGTTTGCCTTCATTCATCAAGGTGTGCATAGGATGATGAATGTGGTAAAACTTTTCCATATCACGCAATTTAGCTTCAAATTCTTCGCGTGTCCAAGGTGCTTGCTCTGTCATAGTTATAGCTCGATATTCATGTTGTCGAATGATACCTCTATACCGTGTTGGCTCAGTATAGCGCGTTCCTCTGATTCATCATTGAGAATCGGATTGGTGTTATTAATATGAATTAGCACTTTGCGGGGTTTTTCGAGGGTATCTAAAAATTCGATCATGCCACCCTCCCCCGACTGTGGTAAATGTCCAATTTTTCTGGCCAATAAGGGGCGACCAACGCTGGCAAGTTCATCATCAGTCCAAAAGGTGCCATCTACCATGACGCAGTCCGCTTCAGCCATGGCTTTTTCGACATGCGGTTCTATTAAGCCTAAACCTGGTGCGTAGAAAGTGGTTTTTCCAGTCGAGATTTGGCGAATCACCATGCCTATATTATCACCCTCGTGCGGATCGTTTCTGTGCGGTGAATAAGGGGGGGCTTTGCTTTTAAGAGCTAAAGCGGTGAACTCAAGGTCATCAATATTGGGTATCGTAAAGGGGTCGCCATTTAAGGGAATGGGATGTTCGTTAACACCACAAAAGTGTTCCAAAATATTAAAAATAGGAAATCCAGTGGTCAAATCTTGTTTAACCATCTCAGTGCAATAAATATTCAGCGGATCGCCTTCACGCAGGATCAGTAGGCCTGTGGCATGATCGATTTGCGAATCAATGATCACAATGGCTTCTATGCCGGTACCGCGGACCTTGTTTTTAGGATGAATTTCTGGAAAATTTTCTAATTGCGCACGTACATCAGGCGAGGCATTAAATAACACCCAGTGTTCACCATCGGATGATACGGCGATAGAGGATTGATTGCGTGTGCTGGCTTTGATCGTGCCTGCTCTTACGGCTTTGCAATTTGGGCAACTGCAGTTCCATTGTGGAAAACCACCGCCAGCGCCTGATCCGAGAACTCTTATTTTCATGATTTTCTTATTATATGTAGAAGTAGTAGACAAAAAAAAGGGCTCAATAAAGAGCCCTTTCGTTTCTAAACCGAAAGATTAACGGTTGTAGATATACATAGTTACTTCAAAACCAAAACGTAAATCAGTATAAGCAGGTGTTTCCCATTTCATAAATTTCTCCGGATTAATATTTAATTTTTATTATGCTAGCTTGATCAAGTAAGCTACTTGGCAGTATACGATGAAGTTTTTTGTTTGGCAAATCAACAATCAGCTAAATACACATAATATACTTGTGAGAATAGCAAGGGCGCGTTATATTTGGTTTTCTCATGTTGAGTAAAAACAATAAAATTTCGGAGGTGAGTTATGGCTGGTGATGTTATTTGGATGACTATTTTGATGTGGATTGCTGCGACAGCAGCTTTTGCGCCATTAGGGTATTTTATTTGGAAATACGTTGAAAAGAATGAAGAGGCTAGAGCCGAAGCTGATAGCGAGTAAAACTTATTGCTTCAAACGCTTGATGGGGTGGGCAGTGTCCACCCTTTTGCGGATTTATTAAGGCGGACTGAAGCACGCCCCTGCAAGCATTGAAATATTGGCTGAAGGCGATATTTTATGTTTATTTTTAGCTGTTTGCAGTGCTGCATGTTGGGCAGTTACTATTTTTACGTAGTTTCATTTCATTCCATTGCATAGATAGTCCATCTAGCAATAATAAACGCCCCGTCAAATTTTCTCCAATATTCATAACTAGCTTTAAGGCTTCCATAGCTTGAATGCTGCCAATAATGCCGGTAATTGGTGCAATAACGCCATTAGTGGCGCAATTCTGTAATTCCTCTCCACTTTCTGCATATAAGCAGTTATAGCAAGGGCTATCGTTATGCCCTGGCGTAAAAACACTGACTTGTCCTTCAAAGCGAATGGCAGCACCTGAGACGAGGGCTGTCTTATGCTTTACGCATGCGCTATTAATGGCAAAACGCGTACTGAAATTATCTGAACAATCCAACACGACATCGGCATTGCTAACGGCATTTTCTAAGGCTTCTCCAGCTAAGCGCTGCTTGATGGCAACCACTTTTATATCAGGATTTATATTATTTAATGTGTGCTGGGTTGAAATGACTTTATCTGTCCCAATATCGTTTGTGTAATGAGCTATCTGTCGTTGCAAATTGGATAGATCAACTTGGTCATCATCATAAAGAGTGATGCTGCCTACTCCTGCTGCAGCAAGGTACATGGAGGCCGGTGAGCCTAGGCCGCCAGCACCAATAATCAATGTGCGAGCATTAAGGAGTTTTTCTTGTCCTTCTATGTCCACTTGCGGGAGCATGATTTGACGGCTGTAGCGTAAGAGTTGATCGTCGTTCATTTTTGGTTGTCGTTTTTCGGTAAAGAGAAGATGAATGATGCCACAAACTTGACAGACTGCGAAAGTGGATTATTATTAGCACTCGTATTGAGTGAGTGCTAATCGGTTTTTAATTTTTTTAATTTTTTATTATTTTAGGAGATATTTGAATGAATATACGCCCTTTACACGACCGTGTGATCATTAAACGTGTTGCAGTAGAAGAAACAACAGCAAGTGGTATCGTACTTCCTGGTTCAGCAACTGAAAAACCAAGCGAAGGCGAAGTATTAGCTGTTGGTACTGGTAAAGTGTTAGAGAACGGCCAAGTGCATGAGTTACACGTAAAAGTCGGTGATAGAGTGTTGTTTGGTAAATACTCAGGTAGCGAAGTTACAATCGATCGTGAAGAAGTTATCGTGATGCGTGAAGACGATATTATGGGTGTTTTAGGTTAAGCCTAGATACGCATAGAATTCATACCAACATTCAACAAATAATTAGGTAATAAAAACATGGCAGCAAAAGAAGTAAAATTCGGTGATGACGCTCGTGCGTTAATGGCAAATGGCGTTAACATTTTAGCAAACGCAGTAAAAGCAACTTTAGGGCCTAAAGGTCGTAACGCAGTTTTAGATAAAAGCTTTGGCGCTCCAACAATCACTAAAGATGGTGTATCTGTTGCGAAAGAAATCGAATTAGAAAATAAATTCGAAAATATGGGCGCGCAAATGGTTAAGGAAGTGGCTTCACAGACTTCTGATGTTGCGGGTGACGGAACAACAACAGCGACTGTATTAGCACAAGCGATTGTTAACGAAGGCTTAAAATCTGTTGCAGCGGGCATGAACCCAATGGACTTAAAGCGTGGTATTGATTTAGCGGTCACTAAAGCTGTTGAAGCGATTAGTGCTTCTGCGACACCGTGCACTGATAATAAAGCGATTGCTCAAGTAGGAACAATTTCTGCAAACTCTGATGAGTCTGTAGGCCAAATCATTGCTGAAGCGATGGAAAAAGTAGGTAAAGAAGGTGTTATTACTGTTGAAGAAGGTACTGGTTTAGACAACGAATTAGATGTTGTTGAAGGTATGCAGTTTGACCGTGGTTATTTATCTCCTTATTTTATCAATAACCAAGACAGCATGAGTATCGAATTAGATGACCCGTTTATCTTATTATTTGATAAAAAAATCTCTAATATCCGCGATATGCTACCAACATTAGAAGGCGTTGCGAAAGCAGGTCGCCCTTTATTAATTATTGCTGAAGATGTTGATGGTGAAGCTTTAGCGACACTTGTTGTTAATAATATGCGCGGTATCGTCAAAGTAGCTGCTGTTAAAGCACCTGGTTTTGGTGATCGCCGTAAAGCAATGTTAGAAGACATCGCTGTATTGACTAACGCAACGGTTATCTCTGAAGAAATTGGTTTATCTTTAGAAAAGGTTGAGATGGATCAACTAGGTACGGCTAAGAAAATTCAAATCACTAAAGAAAATACAGTAATTGTTGATGGTGCAGGTGCTGAAGAGGCTATTAAAGGGCGTGTTACACAAATTCGTGCACAAGCTGATGACGCGACTTCTGACTACGACAAAGAAAAACTACAGGAGCGTCTTGCTAAATTAGCTGGCGGTGTTGCGGTTATTAAAGTTGGCGCTGCGACTGAAGTTGAAATGAAAGAGAAAAAAGCTCGCGTAGAGGATGCGTTGCATTCAACTCGCGCTGCGGTTGAAGAAGGTGTTGTTGCTGGTGGTGGTACTGCGCTAGTTCGTGCTATTGCAGCACTTGAAGGTCTTGAAGGTATTAATCACGATCAAAAAGTCGGTGTTGATATTTTACGTCGTGCGATGTCTTCACCTTTACGTCAAATTGTGGCTAATGCAGGTGATGAAGCCTCTGTTGTTTGTAACGAAGTGGCTAATGGCTTAGGTAACTACGGTTACAATGCGGCAACTGGTGAATACGGCGATATGATCAGCATGGGTATTTTAGATCCAGCTAAAGTAACACGTACTGCATTGCAGAATGCAGCATCTGTTGCGGGTTTAATGATCACCACTGAAGTTATGGTTGCTGATGCACCTGCTGCTGAAGGTGCTGCGCCTGCAATGCCTGATATGGGCGGCATGGGTGGAATGGGTGGAATGGGCGGCATGATGTAAGCTCACGCTTATTGTCCATTAGCTTAAATAAAAGCCCCGTTACCTGCAAAGGTGGCGGGGCTTTTTTATGTCTTGAACCTTTTAATAGGAATTTTTGTTGTTTTTAAGTTATTTAATAATATAATGAATTTCTAATTAATTATAAGTGGCTATTAGCTTGGCTTAATTTTTGCTTGAATATAATGTAGTTTTTCCTGATTACTAACAAACCACAGCTGCTTTGATAACTATTGTTTAAATTAAATGATTTGCCATTGTGCTGGGGGAGGCCCAGGATCCTCCGTACTTCACAAACTACAGTTGCTGTTAGTTCTGAATGGGATGATAGTCTAGGGCAGGAGGGTTTGCTTCCCTTATACGCTAGCTACGCACGAGGAGTGCCGTGGCTCGCCAAAAAAGTTTTAGTTAAAGTTATGTGGTCAGATAGTTAATTTATGCTTAATGGTGGTTAGTTGTTTTTTTGCTGCCCTTAAGGTGGAGAATAAAAAATCAGTTCAATTGAGCATGGTATATAACATTGTTTAGTTTTTTATTAAGAGTATGGTCGCGCTTATTAATGACGGAGTAAGTGGAAATTAATAGCCTGAATTTTTGGTGGGCGTGTTTTTGATGTATTGATGTGGACAGTTTCAATGCATATTATTTATTAAATTAGGTGGGAAAATGGATAAAAAGAGAATGATTAAAGCATTAGCAGGTACTTTTATTGCGGGTACTGTATTAGCATCTAGTGCTTATGCGGGTACTTTTGATAATAAAGATGTCAATATAACTTGGGAAATTTGGGGGGGGAGTCAGGTAAATGGAAGGACTCCTCTGAGTGATGGTGGGACGCTTTTATCTGTGTTTAATGAGGTTGATGTATTAGCAAGTAATCAGAATACTCCGGATGTCGAAGGTTTTCATAATCAAAGGCCTGTAGGGGGGATTGATTTATTATGGAGCTTTGACTTTTATGATCAAGTGATTGAGCTGAGGTATGAAACTATTAAAGATGCTCATGATTTTATGTTGATGAGTAACCAGGGTTTTCATTTTGAAGATACTGAAGATAACTTGCCTGATATTGTTGGTGTTACAGTTGACGCTGCTTACGCACCTTTCGGTTTTGAGTCTAAGTACGTGACTTTTGATGCGAATAATATCTATGTGAACTTATATGGTTCAATGTGTCATTATTCCGCTATGGGAAGTATGCCGACTTGTATCAACCCAAACAGTCCAACAGGCTACGACAATACCATTAAATTAAATGTTCAGTTCGCTGGAGATGCAGCGCCTATCTCTGATAGTCGTAAGGATGCTTTCTTTGACTGGGCAGAGCAAGAGTTTCCTGAGTACTTTCCAGGGCACAGTGACTCTATGAATGTGATTGGTTATCATGCGCGTTACTACCCAGGAACTGATGTGTATCTAGGTACTAAAGATGGGCGTGTTTATGTTTATGGTGCGCCTTTTGGTGGCATGCAAGATGTAGGCTCTTTGGAAGATTGGTTGAGTAATCTAGGTCTGTAAATAACTACTTGAGTGTAAATAAGTTTAATATTCCTGTAGGGCGGGTAGAATAAATTACCAGCCTTGGATAAAACATTAATGCTCAGAATGTTAAAATAATTACCTTTAAGTGCTTAGAAAAAGGCTCTGAAGCAGGTTTGCTTTCAGGGCCTTTTTTATTTAAGTGAGGTAATTAAAATTTAGGGAAGTAATCAAAATCAATTGATATGCGTCCCCAATAAACTCGACCAGGTTCATTAATTTTACGAATAGAGGGTCCTCCAACACTTGCAGATGCATTGCGATTTAAATGCTCGGTATAAGTTTTATCCAATAGGTTGTCTATGCCAAATTTTAATTGTACCGAGTCATGGGGCTTGTATCCTAGCTCTAACGAGGCAGTCACAAAGCCAGCGGTAGGTGTGGTGTCAATTGCTAAAGTATTACCATAACCTGAGTGAATTCGAGTTTGCTTATTGACCAAGCGAGTATTAATGCCTGCATTAAATGGCCCCTGTTCATACTGTATGCCAATATTACCCTCTAAAGGGGGAGTTTGTGCTAACGGTGTGTTTTGCGTTAAGTTATCGCCATGGGTGTAAGAGATATTGCCTAATAAGGTGAAGTATTTGAATACTCGGTAACTAAGGCTTAGTTCCCCGCCTACGCGTTGAGCATTAATATTATCTGCATCTGCGCCGCCATGCACTAAAATAAAGTCAGTGATATAGCTGTAAAACCCTGAAATCTCAGCAGAGAAATTATCGGTACTGTAGTTAGCCATTACATCAAGCTCATCATTTCTTTCGGGGTTTAAATCAAACCCATCCATGCTATAAACTTCCCAGTAATCAGGTGCTCTTTCGGCATGGCCATAACCGACAGAAAATAAAACAGGTAAAGTATCAAGCTGATATTCAGCGCGTAAAAAAGCAGAAAATAAACCTTGGCGGTGATGCTGGTTGGAACCTGATAATACAATGTCACTCACTTCGCCTGCTGCATGCATAGTTCCAGTGTTTGTTCCTAAACTATCACCACGTAAACCTGTGACCCAACGTAAGCTATCATTCATCTGATACTTTAATTCAGCATAGGCACCAATATTGTCAAAGTCGAGAATGTGGTTTTTAGGGAGTTGATCAAGATCAGGTATGGGTTCGAATTCTGGTAAACCGCCCGCTGCATTAGCGTCATAACTATCATTGCGGTAATCAATACCTGTTAATAACTCCCAGTCGTCATTTAGGTCAAAGGTTGTTTCTAATTTAGCAAAATGGCGATCCCAATATTGCCCCATAAGAACAAATTCATGGTTTGGCTCTAAATGTCTTAATGTGTAGTTGTCCATGGCATGGTCAACTGTTGTAAAGTCATAGCGCAGGTCAATGTTTCTTAGCCATTTGTTGATATTACTTTTTTTGAAATGTGCCCCATAGTTTTGTCGGTCTAATTGAGTTACATCCATATGGATGGTGGCGTTACCCATTTCTCCTTTACTCCATAGGCCTGTGACTTCAAATAAAGTGTCATCATCAGGAGTATAGCCAATAGCAAAGCGGTCATTAGAGGTGTCATAAAAAGTAAGGTGTACCTCGTTGCCATCACCATCATAATAATTAGAGCCGCTAGCATTATTGTGCGTGTAGTTTAAATAACCTTGGTCAAACCCCGCGGAACTGTCAACGGACAGGTTTTGTCTATCAAAGCTGCCATATAAATAGCTGGCATAGACTTTTGCACCAGGCTCATCGTATTTAATCGGTTCGCGATCGAAATTCACCGTACCTACGATGGAGTTACCATTACGTACTGACTGTGGGCCTTTAAGTAGGCTCATTGAGTCAAACGAGCCTGGGCTAACATAAGCGGTTGCAGGATCCATGCGGTGATTGCAAACGCCGCCAAAAGGCACGCCATCAATAGAGATATTAAGTCGTGTGCCGCCTAAGCCTCGAAGTAATGGGTCGCTGGCTGTACCACCTTGACGAATAACGGAGATTCCAGGCGTTTGCTTTAACAGTTCGGCGCCATCGTTAGCTAGCCCCATTTTATCTCTGTAGTAGTCTGTTTTTTGGAACGGTTGGTCTAGGCCATCTGTTGAGACCTCTATAGTATCTAGTACCAAATTGTCGCTAGACTCAGCGCCAGATGTTTCTTCAGTTGGTATTTCTTGTGGAGGTGGGCTGGAGTCTGACGTATCTTGTGCGAATGCATGCGTACTAAAGCCCAGAGAAGCGATGAGTAATGCAGAAAAATTATAATAAGAGATTTTTTTAATCATTTTTTAGTTATTCTGAGGCGACCTAAATTAGGTTTATTTGTATATTCTAATGTTATTTGTATCGTAAATCCCAAAAAAATGGAATAAGGTATGTTTCTTAGAGTTTTGTACAGCTAATAAATATAGGAGGTGTTTTTGCTTGTTCGGGAACCCTAAATTGCTAGTGCTGTTTTGGCAGGTGTTTCAAAAGTATCATTCCTATCTTATGCCTCGCCTTAAGTTTATTGGTAATAATTGCCCGCATCAAGATGAGTAGAGTTATCTGCCTGAGTGCAGTGCAAATTGTTAAGAAACTAGAATACCCGTTGTTAGGCGGGTATTCTAGTGTGTTTCACAATATTGAGTGTTGAAATAGGCGAAAAGAATACTTTTATCTGTGTAGCTAGCTGGATTTATTCCTCTGTGGGGTCTTTTAATAGTAAGTCATTCGCCTCATTTTTAGTGAGAACTGCTTGCTCGATCCAATCTAGCGCGTGTGATTTATAACGGCTTTTCAGTGCGCGCTGCTCAAGCTCTAATGCAAGGTGCAATAATTTTAAAGATTCTGGATTAGCTATAATTGCGCCTCCTTCAAGTACCTCTATAGCATCCTCAGTATCTGCAATAGCAAGTTTTAAAATTTCTTGGCGGTGGTGCTTTTTCAGTTGTGTAGACTGGATAGCAAGCTCATTTGAGCTGCGAATATTTTCCATGGCATTAAGGGTGCGTAAAAATAATGCGATCGCTGTTACTTGAGATGGCTCTAAGTGAATGCAGCGTTCGCAGGCTGAATCAGGGTCATCTGGGTCAGCTGGACTTGCGCCAGGTGAAGCGTGAAAGGCATTGCTATTGTAGAAGGCAATAGCTTCTTCTAAAGTGTTTACCGAGTTATTGTGAAAGTAAGGTGCGGTATCCGCAGCTTCAACTACAGTGGTCATGTTAAACTCATGGTTCCCATAGCAGATTTGGTCGTTGTCACTACCGCAATTAGTCTGTTCTGTATTACCAAAACCACCATCAGCAGGTGTCGGCTGCCAAACTAATTTTAATAGGTTGTCAGGCAAATCTTCTACGCCAGTATTGCGGTTGCCATTTTGTAATGAAGTCGAGCTATTTGCACCTGCATTTAAATGACAGCCTTTACATTGCCCTGTTCCTGGTTCTTTGCTGTGAAATAACTCTTTTCCTCTTTGTACAATAGGAGAAGAGAAATGCATATTATCTAAGTCGAGATCTTCAGGCCTACCTAGAGAAAGCATGTAAGCTTCTAGTGCGTCTAGTTCGTCATCTGTTGGCATGCGGAAGTCACTACCAAACTCACGGTTAAGAGTTTTAGGCATATGTTGCATGACTGCGCCTACGGTAAATGACCTTAAAGATCCTTCAAGAGGTGAGCCATCTGCTGACCAGCCTAGTGCGTGCTCTACGGTAGTACCTTCAAATTCAGCCTCTGGGGTGATAGATGTTCCTAGGGCTAATAAATGCGGGACACTTCTTAATACGCCAGGTTGGTCGAAGCCGTCTAAGTTAGCAAGAATTAAACCAAACTGGCGTAATAATTTAGGGCGTTCAAGCTCGGTTAGCTCGGGGTTTGTTTCGCTGACAAATAGCGGGTCATTATCCGGTAATTTGGCAATAAATTTAGGGTCTAGGGTGTGATTGTTCTCTAAAGGGTGGCATGTACTGCAAGTCCGCCCGTTACCATCAAAGGTTTCGTTAATAAAGATATCTCTTCCTTTTGCTATTTGAGCAGCAAAAATATCTTCTAATGATGCTTGTTCGTTGTGAGCATAAGCAGCGCGCGGAAGGAAGTTTTCAGATAGTGAGTTAGTCTGTGTGTTGTTTTGTTTTGTTTTGAAGCTATTGTCTAGTTGTGCGACATTCCAATATTTATTGTGGTAAAACAATTTTTGGAATAAATTTGGGGCGGCCGCAAGAATGGGTGATGAGCTAGGGGATTGGTCGCTAGTAGAAACAACAAACTTGTTTAACTTGTTTTCTTGTAGTGTGGCTTTATCTAATGTGGCAACTAATTGATAGGTATCATTTGTTTTTTTGAATGTACCTACTAAAGTGTTCTTTTCAGTTGGTGAGGATTTTTTGTTGGTGCTTAGCCAAAGGTAATAAGGGCCGACCTCTGATAAATTCTTTAGTTTAATTGTTAGCTCGCCAGTATATAGGTCGAGTTGAATTTTACCGCTAGTTCCTGTGGGGGAACGAGCAATCTTGCCATTGGGTATAAGTGCCAAGTTTAAAAATTGCTCTCCTTGTTGCGCGCTATATTTGTTTTTCCAGCTTTGAAAGGCGTGATTAAGAGATTGTGTGCTGCCATTACCTAAAGGAAGTGTTGTTGGCTGTTCTGGTGTGTTGTATTGATTGATAAGTGCGCTTCCTAGAAAAATGAAGAGCAGAGAGGGGAGTAGTTTTTTTGTTATTTTATTGTTATATTTAAATATAAGCATTTGATTATTAATGTTAATTACAAGAAAGGTTGCTACGATCATTAAGCAAGAAATAAACCATAAGAATTATGGTTTATTGTTATGTGTGTCTTGTTTTTATTTGATTAACGTGGGTATTAAGGATGTCAGCGTAGTATATGCTTGATTCTATTATGTACATCAGTTTGAAGTTAGTGTTACTGGTGTAAATTTTAGAGTAGAAATATAGTCGTGTAAGTAATTTATCTAGGGTAGGCTGTTTTTTGTGAGGGATATAACTTGTTTTTTTGGGTTAAATAACATTGTTTAAATTAAATTTTTGCTATGGGTGAAGTGGATGTTTTGATGGCGCGTACCGTATATGAAGCTTTACTAATGTTGGCGAGTGCTTTTATGGTTTTGGCTCAAATATTGCTTATGAAAATTAGGTCGCTTAACTTAGGCGATTTTAGACTTATAAGGCATTTATAATCAACTAGGGATATAGTATATCCCGTAGCTTATTTTTCGCTTTATATGTGTATTATTAAATAATAACGAGAGGTTTAAGTATGAATAAAATTGCAGCGATATTAGGTGCTGGTGCATTAGCTTTATCAACGTCAGCAATGTCTGAAGTTATGTTTGCTGATCCTGTTCCAAATGAAACAGTGGATGATGTCAGGGTTGGTGGGATTGGCTACGAATGGACAGTAACGCTGCCTCATCACGGTTCTGCTGAAATTGTTGGTAGCACAGGCGGTAAAGGTTCTTATGAGCCATCATTTACTGCGCCTAATTTTGGTTGGATGCATACTACGGATTGGGTTGCTGTGAGTCTTGAAGCAGAAAGTGTCTTAGAGATCACTCTTTCACGTCAAGAAGGTGTTTACGAAAAAACAGTAGACAGAAAGGACCCAACCATCCAAGGGTATGCAACATCAGGCGCTATGCTTTATCCTGCGATGTCTATTTATGCTGGCTGGGATAGCACTATGACAGAGCAAGGTAGCTTTAATCCAGTTGGTAACTTTACTGATAAGAATGGTGACCCAACAACTATTACTTTTATGGACGTGGTTTACTCAGAAACCGGCGAAACGACTATTATTTATCGTAAGGTATTACCTGCAGGAAATTATTCTGTAAACATAGGCGGCGTGAATGCACTTTACTGTGCTGAAGATGATGCTTGCTACAACGGTGCTCATGGCTACCGTGCAACATTCAAAGCATCTCACGTGCCTGGAATGCAAATGTAATAAACGTTTAAGGTCGAGTAATTCGACATTAAACAATATTAAGGAGCTCTGCTATTTATTTATCAGGGCTCTTTTTTTAGTATATTGTGAAAATAACCGCCCCTCTTATTAATCAAAGGCACGTAATTACACAGGTAGGAACTCAAATGACGTTTAAACATTTTACTATTCATACTATATTGCTAGGCTCATGTTTAAGTCTTGCTTCGCCAATCTTTGCAGAGTCAGCGAGCTTATCGAATGAACTGGCTCTACACATTCCAGTTATTAAATATCAAGATCAGTACTTGTGGGCTGACCTCGATTATATGAGTAATTCTGATGGTGACGTTTATTTTAAGCTTCGTCATTATGGTAGTTTGACAGTTGAGCTAACTCCTCCTTCAGTTAATGCGTTATCTCAGGTTACAGAGGGAGAGCCACCTCGTGTTGTTGATATTAGTTCAGCAGCGGCTAGGTTAACTTTCACTTCTAGTGTTCCTTTGGCGTGCTCGGTTGTTTTTGGGAAAACAATGGGTTTTGGTTCAGTTGCTACGGACAGTAATATGAATGGTGGAGCCATTATTGAGCACAATCCTATACTCACAAATTTGGATGCTGATAGTGAATATTATTATCGAGTTCAGGGCAGTGATGCTCAAGGAAATTTATATTGGGGGCCTACCTCAAGCTTTATGACGTCGTCGGTAGGTAGTCAGAGATCTAATTTTCTGGCGTTAAGTAATGGTGCGTCTATTACTGCTGTTAGTAGTAATTTCGGGGGTGGAGCAGATAACCAAAGCTGGGGGGCGAATAGTGCGATTGATAGCTCGGCTGGGACTGCATGGTCTTCTGCTGGTGATGGGGATGCTGCATTTATTCAGGTCGGACTAGCTGAGACAAAGCATATTGACACTTTAAGAGTTTGGTCGCGCTCTATGAGTGATGGTAGTGCAAAAATATTGAGTTTTACCGTAACAATTGATGATAGTGAAGTATTGGGCCCTTTTAGGTTGCCTGATACTCAAAAAGCTTATGATTTCGATATAAACCGTATGGCATCAAGTATTCGTTTAGATGTTAATGAGAGTACTGGTGGTAATACTGGATTTGTTGAGCTTGAAGCGTTTTAACGTCATCCTCTCTCGGAGTGCAGTTGTTAGTTACAGAAGTTAATAAATAAAGTCATGGTTACAATGTGTGAGCATTACCTGTTGGTAATTGCTTTTTACTCATCAGAGGTTCAGGGTTAAGCAATGAATATAATACAAAAATGGATTTCAATATGGCGCCTGCTTATTTTGGCAGCTGGACTTTCAATTTTTAGTACATTAAGTATGGCGGATGCTACTTTTGATGCTGAAACAAGTCGCTTACATATTCCTCATGTACAATTTCAGGAGCAGTTATATAGTGCTAATTTGACTTATATGCCGCCTGATAAATTAAGGTTAGATAGTGTACTTGGGCAAATAGACGGGGCTGAGTTGCAATCTATTGTCCCTGTTTATAGTGACTTGAGTTTTCAGCTCTCTCGTATTGCTGTAGGGAGTGAACTTTATGCTGCTGATTTTGAGTATGTAGGTGAAAATATTTTTCAGCTACATAACTTAAATGAATCTTTAACAGCTTCGCGTTCAAGAACACAATTTCAGTCTAAGCACTTTGCTGGCTCCGGTATTTGTGCACAGTGTCATAATGGCTTAAGAGATCAGGATGGGAATGATGTCTCTATTGTTTCTGCCTGGGAGACAAGCATGATGGCCAACGCTACCCGCGATCCTTTTTGGCAAGCAAAAGTCCGTAGTGAGTTAAATAGAACGCCAGCACTCAGTCATGAAATCAATAATACCTGTAGCCGTTGCCATGCACCTATGGCGAATGAAGAAGCAAGAAAAAATCAAGACGCTGTACAGCCAATACTAGACGAGGGCATACTCAACCCTAAAAATACTTATTATCATTTAGCAATGAATGGTGTAAGTTGTAGCTTATGTCATCAAATTTCGCCTGATGCCCCTTTTGGTACGGATGCCGGGTACTCAGGAAATTTTGTTATCAATAGCTATGAAAATAGTCGAGACCGTTTAATATACGGGCCATTTGAAAATGTTTTAACTAGTCCGATGCAAAGTTTTGCTAGTTTTACACCTGTTTTTAGTGAGCATATAAAGTCATCTGAGCTTTGTGCTAGCTGCCATGATTTAACGACACCTTATAGTGATGAGCAAGGGAACATTCTCAGTCATAATGTAGAGGATGAATTCCCAGAGCAAATGCCATACAGTGAATGGTTGCATAGTGATTACGCGCAAACAGATAGTTGTCAGGCATGTCATATGCCGAGAGCTGATGGTGTCATCATTGCCTCGCAGCCACCTAACTTAACAACGAAAAGGAATGGTTTTGCGCAGCATGGTTTTTTAGGCGCTAATCGTCTGATGTTATCAATTTTGCAGGATTACAGAGAACCGTTAGGTGTAAGGCCAACTGATTTTTCTAGCAGTATTTTAAAAGCAGAGCAGTTATTACAGGGGGCAGCTAGGCTGGAAATTACGAGTAGTAAACTCAGTAATAACTCCTTAAGCTTTCAAGTAAGCATAAATAGTCTTACCGGTCATAAACTACCGACAGGCTACCCATCAAGACGAGTTATCCTGCATGTTACTGTGCTTGATGAATTGGGTGAAATTGCTTTTGAATCAGGAAAGGTTAACGCGGATGGTAGTGTGGTCGCTTTAAACTCAGATGAAAGTCTTGATAGCTATGAGCCCCATCATCAGATTATAGAGTCAGCAAATCAAGTGCAAGTTTATGAAGCTATTATGCAGGATTCCCAAGATAAAATTACCTATACTTTATTACGCGCAAAAAAGTATTTGAAGGATAATCGGATATTGCCTCTGGGGTTTAATAAGAATACAGCAGCCAATAAAATTAAAGTACGTGGCGAGGCTGAATTTGATGAAGATTTTATGGCTGGCGGTGATATTGTGGAATTTAATTTAAAACAGTTTTCTGGTCAGCAATACACTATAAAAGCTGAATTAGTTTATCAAACCATGGGATATGCATTTGCATCTGATTTATTTCAAGATACCTCTTTAGAAGTTAAGCGATTCAAGCAAATGTTTAATGCTTCTGGGCTTAAATCAACAAGTATGGCATCGGATCAAAAGGTGGTCCGTTCTGGGCTATAAAAAACTTTAAATGACTATCCCGTCAGGCATAGGTACAAGCTTTATCAGGAATTTATAGTGTATCTATGGATTCCCGATTAAAGGCTTCGGGAGTGACGACGGTTACAGTGGTTATTTATTGGGATTGGTATAAGTCATTATGCTTAGGGGAGTGGCGTTTTAATAAGCCTTTGGAGAGTGTATTTTGTACCTACGCAATATGTTATGGGGTGGGTTTTGGGTGTTTTGAGCTCTTATCGTTTATTTTATCTCGATAATTGTTTGAGCAATATTTGAGCGCAAGCTATGTTTTAGGTCACTTAAATCTGCGCTAGGTTGATTGAAAATTGCGAGTAAAGTGTAATTTCCTGTTAAGCCTTCAGGGGCCGTAAAATTGAAAATGGGATGACTACTTGTTGCTGTTGAAACGTTTAATTGGAAAGCGCTTGGTATGTCAGTAAAACCATTACCAGTAACAAATATCAGGTGATGCTCTGGGCTTATGATCGCAACCCATAAGTCTAAAGGTGATTGACGCTCAATTTGTGTTTCTTCTAGTTGTACTGTTATAGTGTCGCCCTCGGTGTAAACTGAGGGTTGCTCAACAAAATTAAGCTGGCCTTTGCGTAAGCGAATGGCGTCAATGATTATAGGATCTACAGGGACATCTCTTGCCGCGGTACTGTTAAGTAGGGCATTGCTTGTTGTTTGTTCGCTGATACTATCGACTATATCCATACCATCTATGACTTGACCAAAAACAGCATACCCAGGACTGCTAGGGTCTTGATAGTCTAAGAATGTGTTATCTACGGTATTAATAAAAAATTGTGTCGTAGCTGTATTAGGGGCGGTTCGGCGCGCCATAGCGATAGTGCCACGGAGGTTGCTTAAGTTCGTATTAGATTCGAGGCTAATGGCTTGGTGAGTTGGTTTGGCTTCCTTCGTGTCTGCCTCGTAGCCGCCCCCTTGAATCATAAAGTCTTGAATAACTCGATGAAATAAGGTGTTTTCATAAAAGCCTTCTTCAACATAAGCTAAAAAATTCGCAACGGTTGCTGGAGTTTTGTCGTCAGAGAGTTGTACTGTAATAACTCCCTTGTTGCTGGCAATATCAACCAATGTATTTTGGGCAAATAGTTCGCTGGAAATTGCCATTGATGCAAATAAGCAAAGGGAGTGATAAAAGTTGTTCTTTTTTTTCATAGGTGTTTTCCGCTATTAAATTGAATGTAAAAGCTTTTTTCCTTCCCTTCATAATGTTAGCGATAGAATGTAAAGCTTACTCTGCTTTTATTTTTTTATGTAGGCGGCGCACCCCAATAGCAACCAGTATTAATACGATAGGAATAGCAACTCCTGAAACTATTTCTGGTTTAATGTCGATTAATTCCGCGCTGTTTAGGGCTTTAGCAGCCGAATTCAACAGGCTGACAATATAGCTGGTGATAGCAACGATAGATAAGCCTTCTACTGTTTCCTGAAAGCGTAATTGCATTTTTACGCGTAAATCCATCGAAGTTAGCAAGGCTTGGTTTTGTCGTTCTATGGAAATATCGACCCGAGTGCGTAGTAATTGACTGGCATTACTAATTCTTTCTGACAGTAAGCTAAAGCGTTTAGACGTAGATTGGCACGTGGTAATGGCAGGCTGTAGACGTTTCCCTAAAAATTCACCGATGGTTTGTACGCCTTGAATTTTTACTTCTCGAATATCGGCGATGCGTTGATTGACAATTTTATGATATGCGTGTGCTGCACCAAAGCGAAATTGACTGTGCGAAATATGGCTTTCAACTTCAGCGGCGAGCCGAGTGAGTTGGTCTAATAATAAACCGTCATTACAGTCATGTTGAGCCATATCGGTAGTGATTTTGGATAATCGTTGTTCAGCTTTACTCACTAATGGTGCAAGTTCTTGAGCGATGGGAAAGGCAAGTAAGGACATGACTCTATACACTTCAACTTCAAAGAGGCGTTGTAATAAACGACCTGCTTGTTGCGAGAGTAACTGCTTATCAAAGATAAGAAAACGACTAAACCCGTCATTATGAATGCGAAAATCTGTAAAAGCGGTAGCATCGCCCCCTGTCACTTGTGAGCCAACAATCGCGTTACCTTCAAAGTAACTACTAATCTCAGTAGTGCTCGGTACTTGCTCGCTAGTTGGCATAATAACCGCATGTGCGGCAACGATGGATTTACCGATCAGTTTATCTAGCCAATCCATAGGCGCATAAGCTAATGCAGGTTTAGCAAAAGGCTTATTGATGTCTACTGTATTGACATAAAAACAATAGGTACTAAATTCGCCGTGTTGTTCCCAATGAAATAAAAAAGTATCAAAAGTCGCAGTGAAATGGCTTGCTTCTTTGGGGGGTGGGTTGACGGCAAAGCGGCTACATAACGCTTTTAAATGCTCATACTCTTGCGCTTTTTCCTCTTCGCTTAGCGTTAAAGCAAGGTGGCTTGCGCTAGCGGGGAGCTTTAATGAGACCGGTGGTCGTGCATGTATCTCATTATGTAAGCTAAAGCGTAGAGCGTGATTTTCGGGGATATGTAGAAGCTTGGTCACGTTATTATTTTTGCTGGGTTGTTGTGAGAGGCAACTTAAGGTGAGGTGTAAATCCTAGACGTAGGGCGGACTTCAGTCCGCTTTTTAGCAATGGTAGACTAAAAAGTCCGCCCTACCTTTATATGTTTCGTATTGAATCGGTGTCCCTTATTTCAAAGCTTTAAAACCAATATCAGTACGATAATACACCTTATCCCAGCTGATTTTATTGGTTAATTCATACGCTTTTTCTTGTGCTTCTTTAATTGTATCGCCTAAAGCACAAGCGCATAAAACACGCCCGCCAGCAGTAACCACTTGTCCATCGTTCAGCTGTGTTCCTGCGTGAAAAACTTTGCTACCTGCATTTTCAGTTGTTGGTAAGCCACTAATGACTATGCCTTTTGCATAACTATCAGGATAGCCGCCAGCGGCTAAAACGACACCTAAAGCACTACGCCTATCCCACTCAGTAGTGATGTTAGCTAAATTCTGGCTTAATGCAGCGTCGCATAACTCGACTAAGTCACTTTTTAAACGCATCATAATTGGCTGTGTTTCAGGATCACCAAAACGACAGTTATATTCCAAGACTTTGATTTCGCCAGCAGGAGAGATCATTAAACCGGCATATAAAAAACCCGTGTAAGGAATGCCGTCATCGGCCATGCCTTTTAGTGTTGGGTTAATGACTTCATTCATGACGCGTTGATGAATTTCATCGGTCACGATGGGAGCAGGAGAGTATGCGCCCATGCCGCCAGTATTAGGGCCTAAGTCGCCATTATCGCGCGCTTTGTGATCTTGCGAACTAGCCATAGGCAGGGCTTGTATGCCGTCAGCAATAACGATAAAGCTAGCTTCTTCACCCGTTAAAAATTCTTCGATAACCACGCGGCTACCAGCTTCACCAAAACTATTGCCCGAAAGCATATCTTCAACAGCAGCAATCGCTTCAGCTTCAGTTTGTGCAACGATTACGCCTTTACCCGCCGCTAAACCATCGGCTTTAACCACAATAGGCGCGCCTTTGGCTTTAATGTAATCAGTGGCAGCTTGGACTTCGGTAAATGTTTCATATTCCGCAGTAGAAATTTTATGGCGCGCCATAAAGTCTTTACAGAATTTCTTCGAGCCTTCTAATTGCGCCGCGTTAGCACTAGGGCCGAAACATTTTAGCCCTGCAACTTGAAATGCATCAACGATACCTAGAACTAGAGGAACTTCAGGGCCAATAATGGTTAAGTCGATAGCTTCTTTTTGTGCGAAAGCCAATAAGCCAGCAATATCTTCTACTGCAAAGTCGATATTAGTGAGTTTATCTTCTAAAGCGGTACCGGCATTACCGGGGGCGACAAAAACATTGCTTACTTTAGGGGATTGGCTCGCTTTCCAAGCAAGTGCATGTTCACGTCCGCCGCTACCGACAATAAGAATTTTCATAATGTAAACCAGAGAGGGTTAAATAATAGGTTTTTATAAAACAGTATGGCACTTTGTGGGAGCGACTTTAGTCACGATTTCGTGGCTAAAGCCACTCCCACAAAGGCAATGGTAACTGTTATTTTAATGTCTGAAATGACGCATGCCAGTAAACACCATGGCGATATTATGCTCATCTGCTGCGGCAATGACTTCTGCGTCACGCATAGAGCCACCAGGTTGAATAACAGCGGTAATGCCTGCTTCGGCTGCAGCATCTAAGCCGTCTCTAAATGGGAAGAAAGCATCGGAGGCCATAACTGATCCAGGAACAGTCAAACCTTCATCAGTGGCTTTAATGCCAGCAACTTTAGCGGAATAAACGCGGCTCATTTGTCCCGCGCCAACACCAATCGTGCGACCGCCTTTGCAATAAACGATAGCGTTTGATTTAACAAATTTAGCCACTTTCCAAGTAAATAATAAATCGGCCATTTCTTGTTCTGTTGGTGCGCGTTTGCTAACGACTTTTACTTCTGCTGCGCTAATGGTGCCGAAGTCTTTATCTTGAACTAATAAGCCACCAGAAACACGTTTAAAA